>Ga0111226_1019_pt1 | contig 20066 bp, 22 predicted proteins | sample DeeMarSWOR152_54_FD_80390 | JGI IMG/M metagenome (GOLD analysis project Ga0111226, IMG submission 80390) | candidate division TA06 bacterium DG_78 | reverse complement strand
GTGCATGTATCCCGGAATAAGCGTATCAAAATTGAAAACGATACTACCCTCACTGGTTGTATATCCATATTCATAGACAAGTGTATCGAGAAGAACGCAAACGAGAGCAGATTCTAATGGTACATCATGGCATTCGACATGCACGAGCAGAGAGTCATCTTCAAGTGACAGCAAAGTATCATGACTTACTGCAAGTGGATGAGGAATCGCTGTCCAGATAGTCATCGCGGGATCACCGAGCGTCGTAAATCCCCGATATTCACTCTCACTGCCATAGAGGTTATAGACATTCATTCTTGCACCCTCACAGGCTTCGCCAAATGTTCTCTTCCCCTCTTGAAATAGAGCATTGAAGAACCCCTTACAAACAGCACTCCTCAGGTAAGCACCATTCGAGATAGCAGTCGTTGTCGCAAAATAGCCAGCAGCACCTCGCGGCACAGTTGGTGTCCCGGTTAACAACCAACCCTCAGCTGTAGCTGGTGTAGAACTAGTGCCAATGGTTCGGCAGGTGATAGAGAGTACAATAGGAAGCTTCGTACCATTCTGTGTCTGATCAGGGTTTACGGAAAATGGAGGATACCAATTATTGAGGCCACTCCCTCGGTACAGGACAAATGCTCGGCCCTCATTAACCGCTGCAATTACATCATTCGCATCATCGCCTCCAGACCAGGATAAGGTGTCAATAATATTATATCCATGATTACGCATCAGGTCTTTTGCATGGTTAATGTCACTCCAATAAATCGAGTCATCATAGTCGTAATCCTCTCTTACTATCAGACACGCATTAATAAACCAGAGTGAATCACTGATGTTAGGTGTCATCTCATATGAGAGTATCTTATTTACGACGGCCTGCGCCTCACTTACGCTGTGTACGGTCAATCGACCGGAAAGTATCTCATTATAAACATCCGCATCCACGCTCGTGTAATAATTATCTGAGTAATAAGAATGCCACCCAGGACCATAATAATAGAAAGGTAGATAGTTAGGAGCGCCTACCAGCAATAAGAATTCTGGCGGTGTTTCCCACGTATCATAGGCAGTTACAATATAGTTCCTAATCTGTGATGTTGATGATCCAATGTCAGAAAGTTTCACCACTTTTGTACTCAGACCCTTTCGATGTTTCCATTGGACGAGTGGTTGAATCGCCTCATAAAAACTGTCATGGGTTATAATCAAATACCGAGCACCTGTTTCTTGAGTGAATACAAGAGTAAAAAATATCAGAATGAACAATACATATCTCTTCATCTATTCTCCTTATTTCCTCCCCAAGTAAAACACTGTCTGTCAAAAGACTTAAGTATAGTAAGTATAAACAGAATGTGTAGATTGTCAAGAGGAAGTGTTAGCATAAGAGAATCGCGCTAATTCTTCAGTAGATGAACAAGAAGCGCCTCCCGCTGCAGCGGGAGTCGCCGAGGAGGGGCTGATTGATGAGAAAAATAGTATCATTATATTAATTCATATGTGGACGAGCTTGATGTGACATAGGATGCATGTCGAACATCACGCGTTGTTCTTCAGTAAGTAATTTACGGATATCCTGACGATGAGCTGCTTGTTCTTTCATCATTTTGATCTTGAGTTCACCGATCTCTTCAATTTTTTTGTTAATGTCGTTCATATTTACTTTCTCGGCAGTAGATAAGGTGTGCAATCGAACCATCTTTTCTTGCAGCTGATTCTTTAACGGCAGCATGACTTTGAGATGTTCGGTGCGTAACTGTTCCATCTGTTCTTTTTGTTGTTCTGTCATACCTGGAATCATCGGCATGTGCTTTCCATGACCCATGCCAGACATACACTGTTTTTCCATACCTTCTGAATGCATTTTCCCCTGTTGCGCAAATGCACTACCTGTTACTATGAGCGATGCTGCCAATATCAACATCATGTATTTTGAATTAATTACTTTCATGATTTCTCCTTTCATTTTTATAATATATATTTAAGGCCTGCCTCCATTTGGTGGAGGTGGCATGTGATGTGAAGGTGGTCTATGTTCTTCAAAAAGGCCGTGAATGAGCGCCTCTAATATTCCTCTTTGTTCTGGAGTGAGTATAGACCTTACGTACCATAAATTATCAAAAACTCGAGCTTCGAGTTCTATCTGCAGAGTCACAATTTCTTTGAATAGGGAATCTGCGAGTACTTTATTTGGTTCGGTATCTCTCAATAACTCCATTAATGCCTTTCTTTTCTCAAATAGTTCTTCTCTATAAGGAAGCATTTTTGTTCTCATCTCTTCTTGATTTTTATTGAGTGCTTCTATCTGTTCTTCGGTCAAATTTAACTTATGTCGGAGAGGACTCTCATGCCAATCGTGTCCCATTCCCATCCAGTGTGGCATCATACCTCTCTCATGACTACGTATTTCCCACCAATAATAACCGAGTGTAAATACTGCTACCAGATTTATGGTAACCGAAATAGCAAGAACAATAATTAGAAATTTTTTACTCATCATTCTCCTCCTATTAATAAATTATCATATGCCCAGCCTAATGAACCTTCTGGGAATTCAGCAAGCGAAGATACGCCTAGTACACTCGTGATGTCAGTCTCTGATTCCGCCATGTTTTCCGCATGCTCTCGATGTAACACCTTCCCCAAATTACTTCCGACCAAGAAAGATATAATGATAAGTACTACGGCTGTTATTGGAACTGCTGCCCTGCGTATCCATTCCACAAATGGTATATGTACACGACTCTTTGCTTTCTGCCCAGTAATCCTCTGCTTCAAATGTGTTACGAAAAATGGCGAAACCTGAATTTCATCTATTACTTCTAAAACCTCTGACACCTGAGATAATGCTTCAAATTCCTTTCGGCAACGATCACATGTATTCAAATGTTCTAAAATAATCTGTTTTTCTTCTTCTGAAACCTCACCGTCTAAAAAGGCTGAAAGTTTTCTTTTTATCTCTGAACACTTCATTTCTGTTCTCCTATTAATTTAGACAGCACATCTTGTCCAAAACTTGCGGAACACCCCGTTAGAAATATGTAATTAAAGAAGGAATTATGTACGTGTCTGATTAATACCAATTTTAGTCTCCTGGTAGGGAAAAGACAAGATATCGGATATATTTCTAACGGGGTCAAATTTTACCATCATTCCTCAGCGGTATTAATGTCTTTTTGAGATTTTCTCTAGCTCTAAAAATTAAAGACTCCACAGCCGACAGAGAAACTCCCATAATTTCAGCTATTTCCTTGTATGATTTATCTTCAAATTGAGATAAAATAAGCGCTATTCTCTGCCTGTCTGGTAATTTATTAACTGATTTCCTCACGATTTCTGCCTTGTTTCGCTGTTCATGATCGACCTCAACGATGAGTGAATCAGGAATCCGTTCTTTCTCCGTCATCTCATCCAAAGAGACCAATTTTTGTTTGTGTTTACTCCTGTAGTTTAAACATTGATTAACAGTGATCCTATAGAGCCACGTCGAGAATTTTGAATTTTTCCTGAAGCTTTTAGCCTTGTGCCAGACCTTTATAAAAACTTCCTGGGCAATATCTTCAATATCTTCATAATTGCCGAGACAACGGTAGATTGTATTGAAGACCGCATGTTGGTATTTCTTTACCAATTGTTCATACGCTCTCTCATCACCGTCAGCGACTGCAGTGATCATTTGTGAATCTGGGTCAGTAGTATAACTGTGTTCCATGATCTTATTTTAGCTTACTCTATTTCGAAAAAATAGTCCTCCCACTATTTAGACTGATAGTATACTGAAAACTTGTGGCTTTCGTTTTCACTACATATTTAGACAATAGATTCTATAAAAATGGTTTAGCTGAATTATGTACCTATTTCGAAGATGTGGGATTAGTATATATTTTTTGCATTAGGTAAACATCCAAAAGCTTGCCAAATTTCCTCCCGACTTCTCTCATCACCCCAATCTTCTCAAACCCTACTGACTCGTGGAGATGTACGCTTATCTCATTTCCCTCTGCTATTCTTGCAATCACGGTATGAAGCCCTGTTTTTTCACCTTCTTGAATAATGGCTGCTAATAGTCTCCTTCCAATTCCCTTGCCTCGATATTCTTCCTGTATATATAGTGAAACTTCAGCAGTATCAGCATATGCACATCGGTCAGACCACGCACTCAAAGCTGCCCAACCAACAACACAACCATCGTGTTCAACAACCATAATAGGATTTTTAGAGCCATGATTATTGAACCAGATTTTTTGTTCCTCTGCAGTCTTCGGCGTAGTATCAAACGTCGCCACTGTTTCGTGAATGGCTTCATTATAGATTTCAGTTATCAGCACCAGATCGTCAATTGTTGCTCGTCGTATTGTCATCATAATTTTTAAGGCAACCAGAGAAATTGTTGTAAGTCGACACAGTCATCTCTGTTAAAAACCACCCCTTCTTTTCCAAGCAGTTGCTTTTGAAGCTCATAACCCTGCCTCAATTTCAGTGATATACCACCCTTGCTGTTTATGACCCGGTGCCACGGAAGACTTTCTTTCTCCGAGGATGAGTGTAGTATGTAGGCGACCTGCCGTGCTGCCTGGGGATTGCCAGCATACTTGGCAATCTGACCATAGGTAGCTACTTTACCATATGGTATTTGTTTTATGATATCAATTACACTTTGATAAAAAGTTTTCTTCATTGAGTAACTACGTGTTCTGGTTTTATTTAGAACGCGTTTTTTTTCGCCACTTCCATGGTTTTATTCTCCATGGCGCGAGAAAAGAAAAACAGAGTCCAATCAGGAAACCCACGTTGTAAGGCCATCCAGCATTATTAACCTCATATATTCCTACTTCTTTTGTAAAGAGGCTAACAATAAAAGTAATAATGATTAATAACCCATGCCAAAGTCCTGCCCAAAATCCGGCTTGGTGACCGGGATTAATGTCTTGATCCCATCGCTCATTACCCGGAGCGCAATTCAGAAATATCAAGGCCACTATTAATACGAGGCCGAGCACTAAAAAACGCCTATTAATTAACATAAATCCTCCTCATCTTAATGCATATTCTTGACGATGGTGGGTTTTGCTTTCAACACAAGTAATTGTTGAATATCTTTAATATCTTTTTTTGTCTTTACCTTTATGAAAAGCCAGCGTCCGTCATGAAGCATATGCGCACTTTTATAAACCAGTTTTACATTTCTCCCAAGGTTAAGACCTTTAACTTTATTATCTATTTTAGAACCAATAACCACTTGGGCAGTAAAACCCTTTCTCCCTGGATATAACGTAATTAAAGCCCTTCCGCTCTTAGTAAAACATAATGCCCATCCATACTTCTTTCCATAGTATTTAAACTCTCCCTGAACTCTATAGTTATCTGAGACGAATTTAACCAGCCCATTCCATAATTCTCTTTTCGCTCCCAGGGATTTAAGCAATTCACCTACCATCGGTTTTGCAGTTTTGTCAGTAAATATGCCAATACTCATGTTCGACAACCTTCTTAATTAACACCGAGTGTTTTCCTTAATCTTTAATTATTTTTTTGAGACAGATTTATACCATACAGAGGCAGCTATTGCCCATACGATTGCTGTACCGAAAGCAATAAATCCTCCAACCAAATCGTTCTGGGTGAAATATTTCATGGAAAGTCCTAACTGCGCGATGACAGTGATGACCAAGACCACAATACCGACTGTTGTTTTTGGTTTACCCTGCATGTGTACCTCCTTTTAGATTCACAATTTTAGCTATTATCTTTAGTATATAGTAATAAGAATCGGAAGTCAAGTTCATTTTTATTAAAATAAATAAACAAATACTGAGAAAGGGAATATTAGTACTCCCCTTTCTTATCTACAGTCAGTTTACAAATTCATTGACAGCATGTAAACTGTTCTATATAATACAGTAAACTATATAATCATGATTCTCTTAATAGAACCTGACAAAGGAATTAGAAAAAAACTTGGTGACTTACTCAGCAGAGAAAGAATTATTTGTGTTAGTAATGCAACAGAAACCATGGAAATGGTATGTAAATTCAAGAATAAGTTTGACCTCATCATCGCAAATGTACGATTTCTTCGTGCAGTTGTCACACAGGATAAGCTCACAAGATTGTGTCAGAAATTGTATATCGAAATACCACCAATCTTAGGTTATTTCATAAAAGAAGACAGAGAATTCAAAGAGGAATTTGAAAAAATCTATAAAGGTTACCAGTCTATCGAGTACGACGAAAAAAATACGACCTTTCCAGACCAGTATATAAGAACGGTACAGGAATTATATCCTGGTGTAATTGTTGACGTCAGCAAAGCGAATCAATCGTGGCAAAAGTCAGAACCGTCTGTGGAACTCGCTGACCTTCGCACCTGGCTTGAAAAGGAAGGCTTTGTTCCAGAAGTCGAAAAATCAAAACACGAAGAAGCAAAAGAAGCACTGAAAGACATAATCCCTGCCATGGAGAATGTCTTGTCAGATGGTATTGTCGAGAAAAAGAAGGAACTTCAAACAAGTGACGAAAATATTGATTATAAAGAAAAATACTTCGTACTCAAGAAAAAATATGAGAAGCTTTTAAAATATGTAAGAGCGTGGTCAGTTTTATTAAAAAAACACAAGACATAATCTCTGAGAGCTTTATGAAAGTAGATTTCAAAGGTGCAGTTATTTTTTTATAGTCAGTCAGGCGTATGCCCAAGCTCCTGATACGTTATGGACCAAAATTTATGGCTGGCCAAGCTCACTGAATGAAGCTATAGGATATACGGCACTGCAGACCCCTGATGAAGGCTATGTTGTTGTCGGATACGCAGCTCCCCAAGGTCCAGAATACAGCGATGTCTGGTTTTTAAAGACTGACGAAAATGGTGATACACTCTGGACCCAAACGTGGGATGGAATTGATAGCCGCGGCACCAAGGTGTCAAATGGTGTCTACTTCATGAAATTCCGTGCCGGAGACTATCGAGAAACGACAAAACTACTCTTGTTGAAGTAAGCAATCTACAGATCATTAAAGGAGGAGCTGGTCGCTCCTGCTTTTTTATTTATTTCATGATACCGGAAACAATCTATTGTGTGGTCATTAGCCATACCAACTGCCTGCATAAAAGCATAACAGATAGTAGAGCCCACAAATTTGAAGCCGCGTTTTTTTAAATCTCTGCTCATCGCATCAGATTCAGGTGTTTTTGCAGGCATCTCCTTCAAATTTTTGAAGACATTCTTTTTCGGTTGATAGTTAACAAACTGCCAGATATATTTATTAAAAGATCCGTATTCTTTTTTTACCTCTAAGAATTTTTTTGCATTATTTATCGTAGCAGCAATCTTCAGACGATTCCGCACAATGCCGGCATCAGCCAGGAGTCGTTTAACATCTTTTTTTGTATAGTGCGCAATCATTTTTGGGTCAAAATTATTAAATACTCGGCGATAATTTTCTCGTTTGTTTAATATAGTTGACCAACTCAGTCCAGCCTGCGCACCCTCAAGGATGAGAAATTCAAATAATGTTCTATCATTATGGACCGGGACGCCCCATTCTCTGTCGTGGTACCTTTCCATTAATGGACTTCCCGCTGCCCATTTACATCTTTTTTTCTTCTTATGCTTCATATACAACTGGCGTGGTTTTATTTCTTATGTCGATCTGCTATTAGTTCTCCGTTTATACCAACATTCTCAGGAGCATTCTCCCGTATGATCACAATAATATGCTCAATCTTATAAATTTTGATTGCTACATCAGTGAGCTCTTTCACGAGTTGTCTCTTCCGTTCAATCTCATGAAGTGGTGGTCCATCTACAAATATTGTTGGCATTATTCCTCCTTATAATAATTTTACCTGTGGATGCGTACGTGTGCACATAACATCTGTGACCATGTTTCATATCAAAAACAGTATATAACATGAGAAAGAAAAAGTCAAGTTAGGTACAAATCGTACAAACACCAATAAAATCAACACTTTAATAGGGGGCTTGACAAAAATCAAATTATAAGTATAATGTTAATAGACTTAAGTCTATTATAGAAACTTAAGTCATATAAATCAGGAGGAAATCATGAACTATCATAGGTTGGTACGTTTAATCGTTCTGGCGAGCATTACGCTTTGTGCATCGCCACTACTGCTCATGGCAATGGAATTTCAGTATACTGTTGAGTTTTCCAGAGCCGATTTTATTTTTGATAAAGTAATGAACTATGATATTGTGAGCTTTAAAGATGGCGACTGGATTAATATTGTTGGTAAACCAATGTTGCCAGCAAAGGAGATAAAGATTGCGGTACCTGCTGGCATGGCTGTAACAGGAATACGGGTTGTTAATAATCAGAGTATGCCTATTATCGGCGAGTATACAATTTTTCCTTCTCAACCACCACGGCGCACAAGCATTGCGAATGATCACATTCCGTTTGTTAAACCTGACGAAAAAACCTACTTGTCAGCAAATCCCTACCCTTTGCAACTCGTAGAATTTGTCAATCAGACTGATTTAGCAGGGCAGGGTATAGCGGTTATTCGTCTATATCCTTTACAGTACATCCCATCTGAGAAGATGATCACATTGAATATCAGAATATGTTTTGTTATTGAAGGAACCCATGGTTATAAATGTGGTGATTATCTCAGTTCAGAGAAAGACAGAGAAAAATATGAACGAATTGTGAAGGATATGGTGATTAATCCTGCTGATGTTCGGTTGAGTAAATCTCCTAACGGTTCGCCAGTATCACGTACATTGACTGGTGGCCCGTATGAACACGTAGTCATCAGCCGAAGTGCTGATACAACGTATTGGAAACCCTTGGCCGAGTGGTATACGAAACGCGGGCTTCGGAGTACCATTGTTACAACAAGCTGGATTTACAGTAATTATACTGGTTCGGATAATCAACAAAAAATCCGTAATTTTATTATCGAAGCTGATAAATCAGTGGTTCAAGGAGGCTGGGAAACAGATTATGTTTTGATCTGTGGAGAAGATGGTGATGTACCTTTTAAAGATAAAACGTATGTCAGTGAAAGCATCCCAAGTGATCAATATTATGGAGACTATGATGATGATTGGATATATGAGGTATATGTTGGTAGGTCAACTGCCCGTGGCAGCACAGAAATAAACCGTTTTATTAATAAGGTATTAAAGTATGAGAAGGCTCCTCCTCTTACAAATTACACTCTGGATGTTACTCTTCTCGGCATGGATCTTTCAACTGTAGCATTTGATGGATATCTCACCCGCGGTGAATATCTAAAACGAAGAATTGATGACTGGTATGTTCCATCTCGTTTTGTTATTGACAGCATTTATGACACCCACGCTAGTAACCACAGAACCGATTTTATCAATGCGCTTAATGATGGACAGAATCTGGTTAACCATGCTGATCACGGTAACTCAACTGTTATGTGTACAGGTGATAGAAACCACGGTTGGTATATTAGTAACACGACGGTCGATGGTTTTACCAATAATGACAGGATGAGCATCATTTACTCAGTAGGTTGTCATTGCAATGAGATGGATTACAACGACTGTATTGCAGAACACTTTGTTATTTATAACGATCTTCAAGCTGGTATTGCTTTCACAGGGAATACACGAAGCGGCTGGTTCTATCTTGGTGATCCCTATTCGCTCTCTTTCCAGCTAGATCAGTACTGGTGGAGAGGGTTATTCGATTACCAAAATAATATTTTAGGAGAAGCCCTTGCCTATACAAAAAATAACTGTCCTTATTCTGATCAGTACTGGAGATATGTCCAATGGACGCTCAACCTCCTCGGTGAACCCGCAATGCCCATCTGGACCACTACGCCAGATAGCCTCAATGTAACCCATCCTGCAACATTGCCAGTAGGAACTTCTTCGTTTCTTGTGCATGTTGAAGATTTTAGCAGAGCAAACATCGAGCATGCATATGTGTGTCTCTGGAAAGGTAACGAGGTGTATGAAAGGGGTCATACTAATTCCAGTGGCGATGTTACGTTCTATCCAACACCTACAACTGAGGGTAATATGTATGTTACAGTAACAAAATATGATTTCAATGATAATTATCTTCCCTATGAAGGAACTGCACTAGTAGGATCTGGTGCTGAATATACTTTAACTGTCAACATCAGTGGCAGTGGCTCAGTGACAAAAAATCCTGATTTACCAACCTATCCTCATGGAACACTGGTGGAGCTCACTGCAGATCCTGACTCAGGGTGGCAATTTGATCACTGGACTGGTGGTCTCAGTGGTAGCCAAAATCCTGACACCATCACCATGGACGGTGATAAAACAGTGACCGCACACTTTGTCGAGGCTCAGTACACACTAACTATTAATGTGAATGGCAGTGGGTCAGTGGATAAGGACCCTGATTTACCAAGCTATCCTTATGGAACTGATGTCGAACTCACAGCAAATCCTAATTTAGGTTGGTCGTTTGACCACTGGAGTGGTGCGCTCAGTGGCAGCCAAAATCCTGACACCATCACCATGGATGATGATAAAACAGTGACTGCACACTTCACCCAGGATCACTACACATTAACTGTTACTATTGATGGCAATGGTTCAGTAACGAAATATCCTGATTGGCCGACCTACACGTATGGCATAGAGGTGCAACTTTCAGCAACTGCTGATTTGGGATGGAATTTTGATCACTGGAGTGGTGCACTTACTGGCAATCAAAATCCAGACACAGTCTTTATGGATAGTAACGAGTCAGTAACTGCACACTTTACCCAAGCAGAATATACACTCACAGTCAACACAGAGGGTAGCGGTCTTGTTGAAAAAGATCCTGACCAGACTTACTATTACTATGGCGACCAGGTTATCCTCACTGCACATGCTGACACAGGATGGATATTCGACCACTGGAGCGGTGATCTGGAAGGCAGCCAAAATCCTGATACAATCACTATTGACGACAACAAGACAGTTACTGCCCATTTCATAGAAGAACAACACATTATCGAGAACCAAAATGAGCAAGTAGAAGTAACATTCCTGGATGTATTCCCGAATCCATTTCACGATAAGATAACAATTAAATATGGTATTGCACAAACCGGAAGCGCAACATCAGCAGACGTAAAAATCTATGATGTGACGGGTCAATTGATCAAACGAATTACGCTTCCTGCAACATACTCAACCGTGATTATGCTAACATGGGACGGTAGAGACAATACAGAAAGAAAGGCTTCGAGTGGAGTTTATTTCTTGAAATTCTCAGCTGGTGACTATGAAATAACAAAACAGATACTCCTATTACGCTAGTAAAATGTAATCAAAAAAAGAGAGTGGTCTCATACACCACTCTCTTTTTTTAACACTATATGTTTTACAAAAATCTTGACAAATTTTAAGTTATGATTATAATCCATCAGACGGAGGTGACAATGCCTAAAAAGAAAACTAAGAAAAAAACAACAAAGAAGAAAACCAAGAAAAAATCAAAGAAGAAAAAGAAGGAACGTAAGTGCTAATGATGTATTAAAGGGGGAGCAATCCCCCTTTTTCCATTTTTGTATAAACCATTAAAAACTTGCAACATCACCTACAGTGGATATAATTATGTATGGTTTTAGTTTCGCTGGTTTTACTATTCTGTGGTGCTGACTTTCCAATTTGTACTGCACATCTCAGCCAAGATTATACCTCTGTCCATTATATCAACAATCAATACTATGTCTTTTGGCAGGATGAGCGATTTCGTCTCGATGAATTTACCTCTGCAATCTTTGCTGCACGAATTGCACCTGACGGTACAGTCATTGATGCAGATGGCAAAGTGATCTTTAATGATAGTGTATTCTACGGTGTAGATGCTGCCTATGATGGAGACAATTTTCTTGCAGTGTTTAGAAATACCTGTTGACAATTTGGTGATATAATGGGAGTGAGGGTCACTCCTGAGTGCGATACACTATCATCATTTGTAATCTGTGACAGGCCTGGTATTCAAACAGATGCGGTAACCACATTTGATGGAGAAAATTATATTGTTGTTTGGTCAGATAGCAGATTTATTGGATATGAATCACGATTGGTCGCGACGCGGGTAACGCCGCAAGGAGTAGTGCTCGATACTGGGTTTTGTATTGGAGCGACGAATGACCAGGGTGAGTATGCTCCAGATATCGCCTTCGATAATGACCAGTGTCTCGCAATCTGGTACAATGTTCATGAACCATTCGGTGTTTTTGGTCGATTCATCGATAGTAGTGCCCAACCTCAAGGTCCATTAATCGAGATAGCTACTGCGTCGGTGAATGGCAACATTAACCCGAGACTCGAATTTGACAACAATAACTACCTTGTCGTCTGGGCTGACCAGCGTTTTGAAGGTACTGATTTCGATATTTATGGCCAACGTATATCACCCCAAGGTGTGCTCCTTGGTAATAAAATCACCATTGCAACAGGGTATGAGCATCAGATGTATCCAGACCTCACATTTGACGGAAACGATTTTTGTGTCGTCTGGAGTGAGAATGACAATCAGATCCGAGGTCAGTGGGTGTCCATAAGTGGCCAACTCATAGGTACCAATTTTCTGATTTCAGATGATACACTCTATTATCGTTTTCGACCAAGGATAGCAACATCAAATTCACATTACTGTGTTTGCTGGAGTGAGATTCGTTCTTCTGACCAAGACATCTATGGTACTGTCGATATCCAGAGTTCAATTGAAGAAGTATTACCTATGTCTGTAAGCTATCAAGGACCCACAATTATTTCTGGACCCCTCATCCTTCCTGAGGGAAAAGAGTGTACGGTCTATGACATATCAGGGAGAACCCTGGCTATCGATCGGCTCATCCCTGGTGTGTATTTTATAGAGATTAATGGTCGGATAATACAAAAGGTGATAAAAATTAGATAAGCACGGTATTCGCAAATTACCATTTCGCAATCTTTTATTGCACTCATATCAATCATCTGCAATCAGATATCTGTATTCATTTTTCAAAGAGTTCATCAAATAATTCCTTTGCCTTTATTCGTGATTGTTGTAAAACCCTTTTGCCTTTCGTGGTTATCGTGTAGTATTTCCTTATTTTGCCTTTGATATTTTCTTTTTTGGAATGTAAATATCCTTGTCTTTCTAATGTGTGAAATATTGGGTAGAGGGTACCATATGAAATATCATATCCGTGTCTTTTTAATTCTTGCTTGAATGCTTGTCCGAATACAGGCTCTTTGTCTGCATGATAGAGTATATGAATCTTTATGAATCCGAGTAAAAATTCATGGATAATACTATACGACATCTTTATGCTCCACTTTTTCTTCTTATCTTCTGAAATAATAGACTAGTCAGAAAAATCAAAAATCCGAGTAAGCTAAAGCCCGCAGAAACGAAAAATGCCCACATGCTACCAAATCTATCCCACATTGTTCCCATGATTAATGAGGCAGGGAAGAGGGCGAGGCCAATACCAGTATTGAATAAACCATAGGCAGTTGCCCGATTCTCCGGTACCACGAGATCAGCAATATAAGCACGGAATACTCCTTCAGAAAGACCATAGTAAATACCATACGCAGCAAAGAGTATCCAGACAATCCAGACGGAACGAGCGAAGCCAAAGAGAAAATAGACCGCTGAGTAGTACAGAAATGAAACAATAATGATTGGCTTTCTGCCTACCTTGTCAGATAATGACCCAAATAGTGGAGAAGAGAGTGTACAAAAAATATTATACACAATCCATATAACAGGTATCAATGCGACAGATAATCCAGCCTCACGTGCTTTCAATATTAAAAAAGCATTTGAGGAGTTACCGAGTGTAAATACAATAGTGGATATTAAAAATATGAGAAAAGGTGCATTTCTCAGGCTATGTTTTTGAACAGCAGTAGAATCAGATTTATCTGCCACTGTGGTTTCTTTTGCAAATCGAACAAGGAAGACAGTTAAGACACCTGGAATAACTGACAATAAAAAGACAAACCGAACATTATTATTGAACAGCATGAGCACCAGCATTGCCAGAAGCGGCCCTCCAATTGCACCAGCTCTATCCATTGCCCTTTGGAAGCCAAACGCCTTCCCTCTTTCTGAAGCATCAACCGAGGTTGAAATAAGTGCATCTCGCGCCGGGTTTCTTATTGCCTTTCCTACGCGGTCAGAAAATCTTACGCCTAAGACAACTGACCAGACATTTGCTAGATACAGAATTGGCCGTGAAAAAGCTGAAAGGAAATAACCGAGAAAGATGAAGAGTTTTCTTTTCTTAAGTTTATCTGAAAGTTTTCCAAAAACAGTTCTGAAAATAGAAGCCGTGCTTTCCGCAATGCCTTCAATAATTCCGATGATCGCCTTGTTAGCACCAATACTCACAAGGAATTCTGGAATAAGCGGGTAGACCATTTGACTCGACAGGTCTGAAAACAGTGATACTAAACCGAGAATAAAAATATTTTTTTTGGGTTTTCCTTTTATCATATTATCATTTTTCGATATCGATTTTCGATATTATAATCATTATAGATAAAATGTCAAGCCCTGACTTTATGTATGTGTCATTGTGAAGACGTCTTGAAGCAATCTCATTAATGCTGATTGGTGTCCGGTCTTGAAATTAAGGACCAAATCGTAAAGAGGTAAAGCGAGGTCTAAAGAGCTTGAGGTAAATCGGAGACAGAGACGAATAAAAAAATTCTATCTCATTCCGTCATTCTGGTAATTACCGGAATGACGGAATGTCGATCGAGTGGCCCTTCTCACACATACAGTATTTTTTCTTGATTTTCTTTGGTGTTTTGATTAAAATAAAGTATGATACGTAATCAAGATCAGTTACATAATTTTTCTTTCACTGTAATAATTGCTTTGTCTTTTTCTATTCAAAGCATACTCTGTGCTCAGGAAACATTCAAAGATGAACAAGATCAGTACGGCCGTGTTCGACAGGCGCGAGAGAATTGTGCGCAACAGATTGATTCGTTATTTAAGAGTGTCAACATAACGTACCCACCTCGTGAGATTGTATTGGTTGCACTGAAAGATGAACAGCTTCTTGAGTTGTGGGCAAAACAGGATAGTCTCGAAACGTACACATTAGTAAAAACATACAAATTCACTGCATCCTCTGGAACCTTGGGACCAAAGCGAAAGCGAGGTGATTTACAAATTCCAGAAGGTTTCTATCATATTACCGATTTCAATCCAGTTTCAAATTTTCATCTCTCTTTGCAGATAAACTATCCTAATAAATCAGATAGGATTCTGGGACACGAAAACAACTTAGGCGGAGATATTTTCATTCATGGCAGCATGGTCACCATTGGCTGTATCCCAATTGGTGATGCCTCAATTGAAGAATTGTACATAATGTGCGTTGATGTCAAATCGTATAACAACAAAAACATTCCAGTCTATATTTTCCCTTCATATATGGACAGCATTGGTATGGCAAAGCTCGAACATATTGCTCGACACGACACACTACTTTTATCCTTCTGGGAAAATATAAAACAGGGTCATGATATTTTCTATCTACTACATGAAAAATTAAATATCCAAATTGATGGTCGTGGAACATACCTCTTTTTAAATAACACCAACCGATATTCGTGGCTTACACACTATGATGAAAAAAATGCAATAATCAATCGTATCAAAACTCCGGAAGGATATGAAAGAATTCCTGCTCAGGTTGGCTCATTTGCCGACTGGCTCCGTAATCTAGCGCTCAAACCGGATTACCCACCTGTCTATTTGTATACTGGAAACAGAAAATCGTACCAAGATGGTCACCACGCTGTTATTGACATTGATATTGGATCAAAAGACTTACAGCAGTGTGCTGACGCCGTCATTAGATTGTATGCAGAGTATCTCTATTCGCGAAATGAGTTTGATAACATCGAGTTCAAAATAACCAGTGGCGATATTATAAAATTCCGTAATTGGATATGTGGGCACCGGCCGAGTGTGAATAATAACAGGATTACCTGGGCTCAAACAGCTCCTCCTGATTCATCATACAGCGTCCTGCGAGAATATTTGGATTTTGTGTTTACCTATGCTGGAACCTATTCTTTAAGTAAACAGCTCCAGAGTGTCAGTGATTACAACAACATGGAAATCGGCAACATCTTTATTCAAGGTGGATTTCCAGGACATGCAGTAATCATACTCGACTTGGCAATCAATACACAAACAGGAGAAAAAATCTTTCTCATTGGTCAGAGTTATATGCCTGCACAGGATATTCATATTTTAAAAAATTTATATAAGCCAAATTTCAGTCCGTGGTATAGGACTACTTTAACTGACACACTGCACACACCTCAATGGAATTTTACCCCGTTAGAAGGCCTTATTCGAGCTTTCTAACGGGGTTTACCACAAAAGACCTGGAGTACTCGTAATTGACTTTTTTCTGTAAATTAGTATAATATCGTATGAAAAATAACATCCATATAATTATACTATCTTGTGTTTGTCTCTTTGTTTCCTTCGGATTGTGCGATCGTGGTATGATACCAGTTAATCCCAATGTTAAAATCTTTGAACCGAATCAGCGTGCCATGATTGCTTGGAATGGTGATGAAGAAATTCTTCTCTTGAGCACTGACGTGAGTGCCTCAGAGTCGACAATGGTTTTGGAAGTACTGCCGCTCCCCTCTGAACCCCAGGTAAAAAAGGGTGATCTCGAGACCTTCCGAAAGGCAACGGATTTAATAAACAGCAAAATCAGCATTGCACCATTGGCACGTGCTGGAGAGCGTACCAAAGGTATACCACCACCTTCTGGCGAAGTAACATTCCATAAAAAAATCGGCGCGCATGATATTTCTGTTACCCATCTCCTCAATGCAAATGGTTTTGTTGATTGGGTCAAAGAGTATCTCAAATCGATTGGTATTGAACACGAAGTGATCTCTAACGAAATGAAGGAACTGATAGATGAATACATCAATGGCAATTTCGAATGGTTTGTTTTTGATGTCATAACATTGACTGAAGAAACAGTGACAAACGAACCAATTCAATACACGTTTAAGACCAAATCACTTTTCTACCCACTGAAAATAACAAAGACTGGCGAAGGTAATACTTCGATTGAGCTCATCATTTTAACACCGCGATTACTGGCAGATTTCCCGAGCCTGCCAATCCATCGCATTGCTTTAGAGCACGACCCAATCACCATTACTGATGAAGAGCTGAGATATTTAAACGAGGATATGTCTGGATTACTCAATGATTATAAAAAAATGCGATTGCGTATCTGGAAAATAGAAGGCGAACTGAAATCATTTGATAGAGATTTAATTGCACGGTAATAACAAATTATTTTTGTAATCGCTGCTATGTATTAGAATGATAGATCTAAGATGAAGAAAAAATTAAAATCCAATTTCAAAAAACTGATAACTTCATTAGCAAAGAAAGAGAATACTCCCCTCTTTCTGATCAGTAAAAGTAGGCTTCTCGAACAAGTAAAGAAATTTCATTCGCTTCTACCTCGTGTTAAACCTTACTATGCAATGAAGGCAAATTCCCATCCTTTCGTTTTAAAAACTTTTATCAATGCTCAAATTGGATTTGATGTAGCATCAATCAATGAGATTAATACAATCCTAAAATTAGGTGTTAATCCAGATCGTTTGATTTTTGCAAATACAGTAAAGAACCCTGAAGCCCTTAAATTTGCTGCTCGTCACAAAGTTACGCTGATGACCTTTGATTCAGAATATGAACTCAATAAGATTACTAAATATGCACCCAGGTCAAAAGTGCTGATTCGAATAAAAGTTCCTAATGTTGGTTCAATTGTTGAACTTTCATTAAAGTTTGGTGCCGAACCGGCAGATGCAATGTCACTGCTGATCAAAGCCTATCATCTTGGACTCAAACCAATAGGGGTTAGTTTTCATGTTGGTTCGCAGAACACTAATATAGAAAATTACCTCGCTTCACTTGAGACTGCCTCTATTATTTTCAAGGATGCTAAATTAAAACAATTACCTCTGGAAATTTTGGATATTGGCGGAGGATTCCCAATTAGGTATTTTGATTATGAAAAAGATTCCTTCATTCCCATAGCTTCTCATATTAATAAGGAATTAAACCGTCTCTTCAGCTCAGATGTTCAGATTATTGCCGAACCAGGTAGGGTCCTGGTAGGGCCAGCCTGCATTTTGGTCATGAAAGTGGTTGGAAAATCAATTAGAGGGAATAAACACTGGTATTATCTTGATGATGGTGTTTATGGTTCCCTGTCAGGAATTATCTTTGACCACTGCAAATACCATTATAAAGTTTTGAGGAAGGGAATTCCACAAATAACCACACTTGCTGGTCCTTCGTGCGATTCTCTCGATATTATCTCAGTCAGTGAGGATCTGCCCGAATTAGAAATTGGTGACCTTATATATGTAGAAAATATTGGTGCTTATTCCTGGGTAACGGCGACAAATTTCAATGGAATTCCTCCGGCAAAAGTTTTAAGTATTCCCTAAAAATAATGAGGAGGTGTAATGAAAAGAATCCATGGCGTCAAAAAAGATATTAGCGAAGTTCCTGATTGGCTGAAGAAAAAGAAGTATCCTAACAAAAAGAAATATTTATCCGGACCACGGATATTCCCGCCTGGGATAAACGGTAAAGAAAAACTCCCGGATCTTATCGAGAAAACATTCTTAGCGTACAATGCCGCCCGTTTACGTGAAGGATGCCGTCTCTTTGTGGAGAAAATGCTTGAGAAGGATGTTACAGTAGGGATGAGTCTTGCCGGCGCTTTGACTCCAGCCGGCCTCGGTAAATCCGTTATTATTCCCTTGATGAAAGCTGGTTTCATCGATTGGATAGTGTCAACTGGCGCAAATATGTATCATGATTTACATTTTGCATTCAATCTTCCACTGTATGTTGGCACCCACCTTATTGATGATGCGGACTTGAGAGAGAATGATGTGGTCCGCATTTATGATATACTTTTGGGCTACAGCGATTGTCTAATGGCAACCGATGAAATTTTCCGTACAATAGTCGAGCAACCAGAATTTCAGAAAGAAATGGGTACTGCGGAATTACATTATTTGCTCGGTAAATACGCAGCAGAATGGGAAGAGAAAACCGGGAACAAAGACACTTCAGTACTTGCGGCATCTTACCGGCTTGGCGTGCCCATTTATACCAGTTCACCCGGCGATTCAACGATTGGAATGAATATTGCTGAAGCTGAGATCATGGGCAGCAAGATACGTATCAATCCATCAATTGACGTCAATGAAACGACCGCATATGTTCTAGCGGTGAAACGTACTGGTGGTAAATCAGGAGTACTTCTAATCGGCGGTGGCAGCCCCAAGAACTTTATTTTACAAACCGAACCACAAATTCAAGAAGTATTGCGGATCAAAGAAGTTGGCCACGATTACTTCTTCCAAATGACCGATGCCAGGCCTGATACTGGTGGTCTCTCTGGTGCCACACCACATGAAGCAGTTTCTTGGGGAAAGGTTGATCCAAAGCATCTGCCGGATACTGTTGTGTGCTATATGGATACCACTATCGGATTTCCGATGTTTGCTCACTATGCCCTTGCAAAACATAAGAAACGCCCCTTAAAGAAATTATATTTCAAGCGCAACAAGTTTGTTAAGAATCTGTTCCGCGAATACTTTGCACACCATAAATGATGGATTATTGTTATACGTTGTGCATATTTGTATTACAATTCGTTGATTGTTATTCATTTTTAACCGTGTAACTATGCCTTAAAACGACACGGGCAGCGATACCCTAAATCCATTAACATATTACTTGTCGTAAAAAGGGTGAGTGAGGGGACTTGAACCCCCAACCATTGGAACCACAGTCCAATGCTCTGCCAATTGAGCTACACTCACCATACAAACTAGACACTAGTTATTAGCTCTTAGATGCTAGATAATTATAATTAAAATAATAAATATGGCAATACACTACAAGCTATATGCTGCCCACTGTGTGGGCAGATACCCCGCGCAGGATTTGAACCTGCAACCCGCTGATTAAGAATCAGCTGCTCTTCCAAATTGAGCTAGCGGGGCAAAGTT
>Ga0111226_1018_pt1 | contig 20126 bp, 15 predicted proteins | sample DeeMarSWOR152_54_FD_80390 | JGI IMG/M metagenome (GOLD analysis project Ga0111226, IMG submission 80390) | candidate division TA06 bacterium DG_78 | reverse complement strand
ATATTTCAGCAAGGCGAAAAAACAGAAGAAGGTACCTGTATCGTATACCCAGCGTAAATACTTGAAGAAAAATAAAAAAGGAAAACCAGGCAGTGTCATCTTAATGCGAGAAGAGGTCATTTTTATAGAACCACATTTGCCAAGCGGGAAATAATCACTTTCCCTTGACAAACTCGATGCCTAATGTATTATTTAGTGTTTTTTTTGTGATACGATAACATCATTGTAGATTTTTATACGAAGGGAGGATTAATGAAAAGTTTGAATATAGTAGCATTCATGTGTTTATTACCTCTTATAATCTGTGCTCAGACTGAAAACTGGGTGTACAGGTATAATGGTCCAGCAAACGGTTATACGGATGGAGCGAATGCAATCATCTATGGTGCAGATGGTAATATTTATGCTGCAGGCCGTAGTTATGGCACTACTTTTAATGATGATTTTTTTGTAGTCAGTCTCACTGCTGCAGGTGATACAAACTGGACTTATCGATATAATGGTTCTGCAGATCAAAATGATGAAGCATATGCTATTGTTTATGGTGATGATGGCAATATTTATGTCGCAGGAAATACACGGTGGAGCGGTGCGTCATCAGATTTTACAGTAATATGCTTGGATACAGATGGCCTAGTAAGATGGATATACCATTATGATGGACCTGGTAATGGAGCTGATGAAGCCTTTGACCTTGTCTATGGTGCAGACGGTAATGTATACGTTGCCGGAGTAACTACTCACAATGGTTCTGGAAAAGATTTTATCGTAATTAGTTTTAATGCTCAAGATGGTGACACCAACTGGACCTACCGATACAATGGACCTGGAAATGGTTCTGATGAAGCCAATGCAATTGTCTATGGTGATGATGGAGATATCTATGCTGCTGGATATAGTTATGACGTCACGTCAGATTTCATTGTCATAAGCCTTAGAGACAATGGTCTGGTGCGCTGGATTAACCGGTATGATGGACCTGTTCATGATACAGAAGAAGCTTTTGATATAACATATGGTGCAGATGGTAATATCTATGCTGCTGGCTACAGTTATAGTACTGGTTATGATTTCTTTGTCGTACGTTATGATTCTGAAGGTGATACAAATTGGACTTACCGATATAATACACCGGATAGCGTGGAGAACTATGCCCGTGCCATTACCTATGGTGCAGATGGTAATGTCTATGCTGCAGGAGATGGTGAGGGCGACTGGACTGATTGTATATTAATAAGCCTTAATCCGGCAATCGGAGATACGAATTGGACGTATCGGTATGATGGACCAGCCCATCAGGGTGATGAATTTTATTCGGTAGTTTATGGTAATGATGGAAACATATATGCTGCAGGCAGAAGCACAGGTATGGGAACTTCCTCGGATTTTATTGTCATTACTCTTACGAGTCCTGATAATGTAGACTGGATCTATCGATACAATGGACCTGATAATAGCGGTGATCGAGGCTATGCAATCTGTTATGGAGATGACGGTAATGTCTATGGTGCAGGATATAGTACTGGGAGCGAAACGAGTCTAGATTTTACTGTTGTCAGCCTCTGCGCAGTCGGCATCGAAGAAAATGATACCCACGCAGCACCTGCGTTTACTCTCTTACAGAACACACCAAATCCATTCAGAGAAAAAACCGAAATTAGATTTTGCGTAGGGCGTAGTGCGTATGGCGAATTACGAATCTATGATATCACAGGAAAATTGGTGAGATCATTCGATCCCGATGGTCTCAGGACCAAGGGGCAATTTGACTATAAGACAATACGACTATCCGACCACGTCATCTGGGACGGTACAGATGATACTGGTAAAAAGCTCACGAGTGGAGTTTATTTCTGTAGATTGAGTACTGAAGCGTCTTCAGCAACCAGAAAACTCATCTTTCTGGAATAAAAGATTATCCTTCATTTACTAAGGGGTTGACAAAGGTCTAAAGATGGTTATAGTCATCGATAAGATTATATGGTTGACAAGGCAATATTGTTGCTCTAGTCAACAAGATTATTATGGCTCTCACTTAAGAAAGGAGGTTCTATGAGGAGCTGCAGGTATATTGTTATGTTTTTGGTTGTTGCATCGGTAGCATTTGCAATGCCAAATCTCGATGGTTCGATGGGTCTCATTAAATCCATTTCTGCGGATAATGGATCTGCAGGAACGTTCAACTTCGGGTTCTATGCACGTGGCTATTATATAACGCGAATTGCTGACCCAACAGGCGATTCAATCGGCAATGCATTAGCTGGGAGAGACGCAAGATATGGCGCAGGTGATATCGGCATGGACATGGGATACGCATTCACTGACTGGTTTTCATTCAATGTTGCAGGAGTATACAAAGGCGAAGGTATTGATTATGAAGATACTGATGACAACCGTGCGAGTGTTGGATTTGGTGATACCAGGGTAGGTTTGAAATTCAATACAACCGGTAAAATATTTAAATATGGATTGTACACATTCGCTTCGATACCGACCGGTGATGACAGAAATATTGATACACTCGAAGTAAAAGATTATATATTCTTTAATGTATGCTATGCGAATAAAGGCGGTACATTCAGGTACTTCTCGAGCGACGGCTTTGACATTGGTGCAATTGGATTGTTCACGATAAAAGCAGAGAGAGTCGCTTTTGACTTGAATCTCGGTTATGTCTTTGCCGGTGCAGAAGGCGGCGGCATGACAAAGAACTACAGTATTTATAATGCCGCAATCAGTATGGACGGAGGTTGGATTGTGCCGTTTATCGAATTCAGCGGCATTGACTACCCGAACGCAGATGAATTTTTTACCTTTCTCGGCGACTCACTCTGGGGACCTAATCCTGTGTATATAACACCAGGATTGAGCTTTAAACCTGGCGATTTCAACATCACATTCGCATTTGATATTCGAGCCTTTGAGGGTGAGAACGAGAGGTCGTTTCCAACTGCACAGACAGATAGCTTTAACGTCACCACTGGTTTCGGCGCAACTCCAGATTGGGTAGGTCACTTTGGCGTATCATACACGCATGATTTCAGCCCAGAAATTTTGACTGGCATCATTGCTGGTACAGTGACCGACAGCAAAACAAATCAACCATTGGCAGCGAATGTCGGTATCTATCGAGAAGGGGTCTTGGTCGAATCAAAAGTGGCGACTGCTGAGGGACTCTTTGAATTTACAGAACTCGATCCAGACATTCATAAATTGACGGTCGGTGCAACAGGTTACAAGCCGTATGAAGTCGATCTCTTGGTAAAACCAGGAGAGACAACTCCTGTTGCTGTAGCACTCGAGCCAATTCCAAAAGAAGGTGTGTTAGTATTGAACATTATCGATATCGAGACCAAAAAACCGATGATGGCGACAGTTACGGTCGGAGATATGGCTGCTGAAAAAGCCGATGGCAAATTTAAGAAAACGCTCAAGGCAGGAGCCTATAAGGTGAAGGTGATGGCTGTAGAGGAATTCTATCTTCCCTATGAACGCGACGTAAAGATTGAGGCTGCGAAAACACTCGAGCTCGAAGTGGCACTCGTGAAAAAGGAATTCAAAATCGTCCTTCCTGAGGTTTACTTCGAAACCGCAAAGTCAGATATAAAACCTGAATCGTATTCAGTGCTTGATGAAGCCGCAAAAACGATTAAGATTGTATTCAGCGGAAATCCGACCGTCAAAATCGAAGTCCAGGGTCACACTGACAGTATTGGATCTGATTCCTATAACATGAAGCTTTCGCAGGATAGGGCTGCGTCAGTGCATAACTATATGGTGACGAGGCATGGTATTGACCCATCAAGGCTCATTCCTGTCGGCTATGGGGAATCACGACCAACTGCATCCAATAAAACGATTGCAGGACGAGCACAGAACCGAAGAGTAGAGTTTGTCATTATCAAATAAATACATGGCCCACAGTAAAAAAGGGACAGATGTACATCTGTCCCTTTTTTTCTGTGTGAGAAAACTCTGAAAAAGGATATATAGTTCTCAAACTTCCCGGTTTTTTTCAGAAATTTCTATGAAATGAAGTGTAAAAACGAAATTTAACGATTGAACTTTACAATCCGAGCAAAACTTTCTGGTTTGAGACTCGCGCCACCGACAAGGCAGCCGTTGATTTCATTCTCTGACATTAATGCATCTACATTATCTGGTTTAACACTACCACCGTAGAGGACCGCCACCTGTTTTTGCAACCTGCTGCGGATGAACGCATGAACTTCTGCTGCCTGCTGTGGAGTTGCGGTTTTACCTGTCCCAATCGCCCACACTGGTTCATATGCGATAATCATTTTGTGCACCTGATCTTCGATATCCTTGAGACCATGCTGCAGCTGTCTTGTGATCACCTCTTCAGTCCTCCCATCTTCTCTCTCTTTCTCTGTTTCACCACAACAGAAGATTGAGATGAGACCAATTTCGAGTGCTGCTTTCAGCTTCTTGTTAATTATCTCATCGGTCTCCCCCATAATGTGGCGTCTTTCAGAATGACCTATCAGTACATAGTCACAACCGAGCGATTTTAAAAAGACCCCTGAGATCTCTCCAGTATACGCACCGCTCCGTTCCCAATACATATTCTGGGCACCAAGCTTTATTCTACTGGTTCTCGTGAGTTCAGCCACGATCGATAATGAGGTAAATGGCGGAATGATGATGATCTCTCTATTTTTTACATCGCCTGTTAATTCTAATAGTTGTTGCACCAAAGCTCTTGATTCTACAGGGTCTTTATTCATTTTCCAGTTGCCAGCAATGATTGGGTTCATTATTTCTCCTTGAGTACCTTAATGCCGGGTAGTTCTTTACCCTCGAGAAACTCGAGCGAAGCACCGCCGCCAGTTGAAGCATGGCTCACCTTATCGAGCAGTTTGAATTTCGAGAGCGCTGCAATCGTATCACCACCGCCTACAATAGAAATTGCTCCAGCAGCGGTTGCCTCAGCAATTGTGTGTGCCACCTTTGCCGTTCCTTTTGAGAATTCATCAATCTCAAAAATTCCCATTGGCCCGTTCCAGACAATCGTCTTCGCCTTTTGTATGAGTGTGCCTATTTCATTCGTCGTCTGCTCGCCGTTATCAACGCCGCAGTAGTCTGCGGGAATCGACGATGCATCAACAGTTCTTGTTGGGTTCCCAGGCTTCGGTTCTTTCGCAATAACAACATCGACTGGAAGGTATATCTTTGTGTTTGATAAAAGAGTCTTCGCTTCATCTAAAAATTCATCCTCGCATAATGACGTTCCAATATTATATCCTTTTGCTTTAAGAAACGTAAAGCACATGCCACCACCAATCACGAGGTTGTCTACTTTATTCAACAAATTTTTTATCACCCCGATCTTCGTCGACACCTTGGCGCCTCCCATAATTGCCAAGAGAGGCCTCTGTGGATTTTTTAACGAACCCTCAAGATATTTGAGCTCTTTCTCCATTAAAAAACCACCTGCAGGATTCTCAAAGTGATGAGCGATACCTTCTACTGAAGCATGTGCACGATGTGCTGAACCGAAAGCATCATCGACATAGAGATCAGCAAGCGCGGCCAGTTCCTTGGAAAAGTTCGGATCGTTCTTCTCTTCTTCGGCATGGAACCGAACATTCTCAAGAAGGAGGAGGTCACCTGGTTTCAAATCCTGGACCATCTTTTTCACTTCATCGCCCACGCAATCTGGGGCAAAAAGCACATTGCAATCCAGTAATTGTTCTAATCGATAGGCAACCGGCGTCAGACTGAATCTTTTATCGATTTTACCCTTGGGCCTACCCAGATGGCTTGCCAGGATCGGTATCCCACCATTCTCCAGTATGTATTTGATCGTGGGCAGTGAAGCCCTGACTCGGGTATCGTCGGTTATATTGAGATTCTCATCGAGCGGCACATTAAAGTCTACCCGTACAAAAATTTTTTTCCCTTTGATTGGCAAGTCTCTGACCGATAGCTTTGGCATTACTCTCTCCCTATAATATATTTAAGCAAATCCACCATCCTCACTGAATATCCCCACTCATTATCGTACCAGCAACATATCTTCACAAGATTTCCCTGGACCTTTGTCAACTCAGCATCGAAGATTGATGAATGTGGATTACCAATGAAATCCGAGGAAACGAGTGGTTCTTCACAGTATTGGAGATAGCCCTTGAGACTCGTTTGTGATGCTTCGTTAAATGTCTTATTCACCCCTTCTGTGGTTGTTTCCTTCTCGACTTCAACAACGAAATCAACGAGCGAGACATCTGCAGTTGGTACACGGATTGCGATGGCATCAATCTTACCCTTTAATTCAGGGAATATTGCAATGATAGCCTTTGCCGCACCAGTAGATGTTGGAATCATTGAAAGGGCAGCGGCTCTCGCCCTGCGTAAATCTTTATGAGGGCCATCGAGGATAATTTGATCATTCGTGTAGGCGTGAATCGTCGTCATAAATCCTCGACGAATCTTGAATTTCTCGTGGAGTACTTTGACCATGGGCGCAAAACAGTTTGTCGTGCATGATGCATTCGAGAAAATAAAATGTTTCTGAGGATCAAAGGTCTTTTCATTGACTCCCATGACAAATCCTGGAATCTTTGGTTCGCCTTTCCCTGGTGCAGAAAGCATGACTCTCTTCGCACCACCCTTGATATGCAACTCAGCCTTACTGTATTCACGGAACTTTCCTGTAGATTCGAGCACGTAGGTAACACCCAACTCTTTCCAGGGAAGTTTTGAAGGGTCTTTTTCAGAAAAGACTTTACATGCTTTGCCATTGACGACTATTGCATCGTCCTTTGCTTGCACTTCAGCATCAAACGTTCTATGAACAGAATCATATTTTAATAAGTGTGCCAGGGTTTTGGCATCAGTGATATCATTTATTGCCACAATATCAAACTTGTCATTTTTATATCCAGCCCTAAAAACAAGCCGGCCAATTCTTCCAAATCCATTAATTGCGACTTTGTATTTCATGCAACCTCCTTTCCTTTCATTATAGTTAAATCAATCTGAAAGTCAATGAAAATTTGACTCTGTTAGTTACTTTAATGCAAACTTTTTAATATTTTGGATACGTCCTTGTAATCCTCTCCTGCCTGGAGCAGATGTTTTTTTGCTTCTTCTATTTTGTTAATTTCCAGATAAAGCCTACCTAGGTTGTAATGAATACTATTAATATATTTTGGGTCAGGATAATATTGCAGTGATGTTTCCAGGTTCTTTATTGCTAAGTTGGGCTGCTTTGCAAATGCATAATACACGCCAATATAATAATAAACTTCAGGATTGGTAGAACCCATTATCATCGCATCGTTAAAGCAAGATTGTGAGCTGTCCATCCACCCGAATTGAAAGTATATAACTCCAAGTTTACACAATGCATCTGCATTGTTATTTATGTGAATGGATTCCCTAAATACTCTCATCGCATCATACGGCTTACCCATCATTATATATGTGGTCCCTAATGCATTCAACGCATCTGTGTTTTGGGGATTATAGTCAAGGGCTTTTTTAAATTCTTGAACTGCGCGGTTATATTCGCCTGATTCAGAAAATCGGTTTCCCAGACTGACCTGGATTCTATTATAATCTACTGAGTGTGTACCGTAAAAATCACTATTAGCAAAAACAAATAAACCTCCTATAATAAAAATAGATAATACCGCATGTTTATATTTTTTTTCTACAAATTTTTGTATAATCCATAAGACTGCAACAGCAGCAAAAATTAATAAAAATGGCACTAAGGGCATACGATAACGTGCATTGACAAAAAATAGAACAATAGAAAGTGCATATGAAAGCATAAATAAGAATATTATTATCACTACCCTTTTTTTATCAGAGCAAACAATCCCCCAAATTGCTAATGAGATGATGAGACCATAATTTAATAGCGGAATTCGCATCAGGGGGGAAAATAATATAAAGGATTGAATATTCTGATTGTTTGAAATTTCGAAAGAATTAAACATTAGGTAAATTTTCTTTAACATCAGACCCGCCCAATCCAGCGGTTTTGAAACTATATAATCAAATCCCTGCTTGAACCAGTAGTTAGAAATCTGGGATGGTAAGAGTTTCTGTCCCATTTTTTGTTCAGCAATAATTATGGCGTCTCTATATCCTCCCCACCATGTTGCATCGAGTTCTGGAGATGTAGCAGACCAGCCATTCGCATATTGGTTATTGCCAAGGTAAAAATTAATACCACCATTCCACGCCACCCAAACAGTATCTTTCCCAGCAAAGATATTTATTAGTATTACGGCGACGAGAGCTGGTACCACACCGATGAAGAAGATAATAACAAATTGCAGTCGTTTTTTCAACGGTTCTTTGTTGAAACTAAACAGAAGATAGAATACAAAAATCGGAACGAAGATAAGGAAATTCGGCCGCGTAATAGATGCTAATCCCCAAAGAATACCAAAGAGAACAAGATGTAAATTTTTTTTAGTCTTTAACCAAAAGAGCAACCATAATATGCCAAAAAGACAGAAAAATACTTCCAGATTAGTCGTCAAAAGCATTGAATCAAAATATAAAAACATGCTATAAAAACATGCCAATAAAGCAGCCAGTATTCCTATGTTCGGTTTAAATAATTCTTTCCCTACGAGGTAGATGAGTACACAGGAAAGTGAACCGATGATTATACCTATTAGTCTTGGTATGTAGTATCCGTGACCAAAGATGCTATAGATAAAGCCCAAAAAATAAGGGTATGCCGGAGCCCGATAAAAAGGAACATTTACGAACACGTTTCCTTCGGCAATCTCTTGTGCCCACACATCGTGATAGTTTTCGTCCATTATTGGATAATCGAAATACGGATTATTTTTGACTGTCTCGAGATTTATAAATCGTACACAAAATGCAATCAAAAAAATAGTGAATGTTATCAGCAGAATTTTTTTCTGGAATTTTTTTTTCTTCACAGTCGATTGTAGCCAAAAATGTATATTCTGTCAATCAGTAATGGCAAAATTCTATACAAGCATTGACACACATTTCGAATTCTGTATAATTGCCGATGGCGGATATTACTAAGGGCGTCAGGGCCTTTACCGTCGGTACCGCAATAAGCCGCGTCCTTGGATTGGTGAGGGAATCAGTATTCGCCTATCTCTTCGGTGCTGGACGATCAACCGACGCATTCAACGCAGCATTTCGCATTCCAAATTTGTTGCGGGATCTCTTCGCTGAAACCGCCCTCTCTGCTGCATTCGTACCGATTTTATCTGAACAGAAACATCAGAGTAGAGAACAAGAAAATTTACTTGCGAGTAATATTTTCAATATTCTCTTGCTCGTCGTTGGAATCATTGTTATCTTCGGTATTATTTTAGCACCGTACCTCACTAAGATCATCGCAGTTGGGTTTGGCTCTATTCCAAATAAATTAGCCCTCACGACGAGCCTCACTGCTGTCATGTTTCCTTTTTTGTTATTCGTCGCCTTGGCAGCGTGGGCAATGGGCTATTTGAATACTGAGCGCGAATTCTTCGTGCCTTCACTTGCTCCGGCTTTCTTCAATATATTCTCAATTGCAGTACCTGTTCTGTTCTATTCATATCTTATAAATCGTGGTGTTGATCCGATATTTGGCATGGCATTCGGTGTCCTGCTCGGTGGTTTAATGCAATTTTTAACACAGATCCCAGTACTTTTTAAAAAGGGCTTCCGCTACAAATTGTATCTCAATTTTTCTGATCCCTACTTCAAAAAAATCCTCGTGTTATTTATTCCAGTAGCAATGGGCTTAGCAGCATCACGGATCAATGTTGCAGTTGATACAATCTTGATTTCACTCTTAGAGGAAAGGAGCCTCACCTGGTTGAACTATGCATTTCGGGTTATGTATTTACCATTGGGTCTATTCGGTGTAGCAGTGGGAACAGTGACACTGCCTACCTTCTCTCACTATGTCGCCCAAGAAAAATTCGACGAAGTTCGAACAACGCTGTTTGATTCCTTAAAATTGGTTTTTTTCCTTACTGTTTCAAGCGCAGTTATTATCGCGTTTCTTTCATCTCCTATTACACGATTAATTTATGAACGTGGTATGTTTACTGCGCTCGATACCATTGCCACAGCTCAGGCACTCATACTCTACGTTATCGGTATCCCCTTTATTGCTGGACTGAGAAATGTTGCTGCACTTTTCTACGCGTACAAAGACGCCAAGACTCCAATGTATGCAAGTTTTGTAGCAGTCGGTATCCATATCATTTTGGCTTTAGTTTTAATGCGTATCATCGGTTTTCGAGCTTTCCCCATTGCTACGACAGTTTCTTCATTTATTAATCTGATTATTTTAATAAAACTTATACCCCGTAAGATTGGCGCTATTGAAATAGCACCACTCATTCGATATTTTATATTGCTCGTCATTGCCGCGACTGCGGGTGGTGTGTGTGGTATGATTGTGAATAATCTTGTGGCTGCAAAATTTGGGGGTTCTTTTTTAATTCAGGTTGGGAACATCATTATAAGCGGCGTTATCGCCTCTGGACTTTTCTATAGTATATGTCTTATCTCAGGTCTTCGTGAAGTGAAGGATTATGTGAAGAGATTGTTAAAGGGTTAAGATTGGGAACCTGGAATTAAAATAATCTAACTTCTTAATCCCGACCCAATTTTCCAAATTTTTTGGTCGCCTATCTCTTTATCTCTGTGTGTCTATTTTAATAATACTGCCTTTTCTATTTTTTGGCAGTCGTCAGCTGTGAAATGAACAAAATACACACCTGCAGGAACTCTCTTGCCATGCAGATCTGTACCGTCCCAGATGATATGGTCAGATAGTCTCATAGTCGTATGGTCAAATTGCCCCTTGGTCCTGAGACCATCGGGATCGAAGGATCTTATTAACCGTCCAGTGACATTATAAATCTTCAACTGAGCTTTGCTGACATCGGATATCTGATATCGGATATCAGTTTTCCTGCTGAAGGGATTCGGATATATTGACAAATTCGGCGTTGTGTAAACATCAGGGGATTCGTTCTCTGCAATTCCAATAACATTCGCTTTCTCCAAACTTGAATAATCACCCCATTCCCAGGTTGTATTGTAACCACGCACAGCGTAGTAGAATTCACCCAAGGGATGACCAGTAAATTCATACAGTGTGTCGGTGATATCGGATGCGACTGTATCTACGTTGGCAAAAAGACAGACCGGTGAGATATCATCAACATAGAACCCATCGTAGTGAACATTTTCATCAGTCATTGCGCGAAATCGCAGAAACCCGGATGCACCAGCCCATGATTCGAGTGAATATGCCTTTCGTACCCAACCACCAGAGTTACCAGTAAATCTGATCGTATCAACAGGAGACCACTCCTTTGTATCTAATGAGAATTCAGCGATCGCTACATCCCAGTTTTCCTCTAAATTGTGCCAACACCAGAAGGTCAATGAATCGCCAGATTGCACCAAGTAGGGATGAGCAGTCTGTACTGCACTATTCATGTCATCAATATTACCAGAGAAGAAACTATGGGTTCCTGAATGTACCTCGTCGGTCGAAAGGGTGAAATCATTGAGAACCCAGCGGTCTGTTCCTGATTCTAAATCATCCTCAATAACTGAGGGATTTGATAATTCAACCAATTCCCAGTGCGTTGGATGGTTATATCCACTATTTATTGGATGCCAATAAATCGTAAAATTATCATTCACCGTCTCTAATGGGTATACCTCAGGAGAAGCGACGACCCCATCACAATACAGAGGAATTGAATCGGTAAAATGCGCAAGACACTCTAACGCCTTGAAATTCTCATAACATATGTCATAAAGATCAGTCGTATCCTGATAGAATTCTGTACCAACCTCAGTGGTGAATGCAAGGTGTGAAATACCAGCAACATAGTGGTGCCAGCCATAAAACCAGTCCATGCTCGAACCGCTCACTCCATAAATTGTCGTATACACAGGACCGCGGTCATAGGTACCACCGCCTAATCTCTGCACAAGGTCAGCCATTGTATTTCCTATGTAATCATAGATGGCTGCATCTGGAGCCGGATCACCTGTCCAACCCCAGGGCCACATGAGCATTTCTCCTGAGCTGTGGTACGACATGTATGTGTTGATGATATGAGATTTTGTATACATGGTAAGTGCCATCGTCTCATCGCCAGAATTCACGTGAGGCCCACAGAAAACCTCCCGTGCATACTGTGAGACATTATTATGAGATGCCTTGTCTTCATCAACCGCTCCCCATTCACCTTCAATGTCTCCACTACACCCTGCATAGTTCCGATTCGGATCAGTCCCAATGCCACCGCATGCAGGTTCACGGTTCTTACGCCACCATAGTGCTCCGGGATAGTCATACAGATAGCCATCAACATTGATAATTGGGAAACAGTAGATTTCAATATTATCGATAATTTCGGTAATGCCTGGAACCACACCATACGAACTGAGTATGGAGTCGGCAAAAAATAACACAATCGGAGGTGTTGCCCACTCTCTTGAATGGTGCATGGCATCGATCAAAAATCCAGGTTCATCATCCTCTTCGATATGAGGATTATCTGAAATCTTAATACCATAAATCCAGTTGCCTTCATATGTCGGAATAGGTAACGAATCGAGTTTACAAATCCATGAATAATTCTGCACCATCTGTTGCAGACTGTCGTTCACCTCGCTATATGAAAGGTAATCAGACCGCGCCACCTCTTTTCGCTCGGCAAGACTCAAGATTGTCACCTCATACGGTAGACCTGAACTGGCTATTGTCTGTAACAGTGCGTCATCAGCGACAATATCATACCACGCTCCTCTGCATACCTGTACAATATCCAAGGGCTTATGAGAAATCCTATTTAAATGGTCACGTGATGGTGCATAGACCCTTACAACCATATCTTGTCCTAAAAGAAATCCTGTGATGATACTGAGTACAATAATGATTTTTTTCACATTACCCCCTTCTAGACTTAAATCTTATTATAGAATTATTCTACAACTGCCTAAAATTTCACTCACTCTCACTTTTTATATAACCTGGCCAATCCTGTTAAAACGGATTGCCTTCCACTGCCAGATCTTAAATATATCCATAAAATTCTGTACTTCGCCACCCGGATCAAAGGAAAAGTATATAAATAGCGGTTTCCCCTTGAGATATTTTTTGTGGAGCGGTCCCCAAAATCTTGAATCCATGGAATTGTCACGACTATCACCCATTACAAAGATATGTTCTGGAGGCACAACAACTGGACCAAAATTATCCCGAACCTGTATACCGAATATCTCATACAGTTCAGCGTCTTCCCACTTCTTCTGGTACAGAGTCGGATCATAATTAACACCGCTGAACGTACGCCGATCTTTATACCAGACATACGATTCTTCTACCTCCTCACCATTTATGTATAATGTTTTATTAACTATTTCGACAGTATCTCCTTCGATAGCCACACACCGTTTCACAAAGTCCTTATTTTCATAAGGAAAAATAAAAACAACGATCTCTCCACGTTGTGGGCTACGGCCAGGTATTAAAGGAATCTGCGTTCCGGTGAACGGTATAGGGATTTTAACTCCATAGATAAATCTATTGACCAAAAGGGCATCACCGATAAGGAGTGATTTTTCCATAGAACCAGTTGGAATGACGTATGCTTCGACAAAGATAGCTCTCAAAATGAGCACAACAATGATAACAATTGCCCACGAACAGATCTCTTTCTTAATCTTTTCACCCATAGATGATTGTATTATAACCCTACATATACAAAAGTCAATAAATTTGATTGGCACTGCGTAGACTGAAATCCTAATGCGATTTGGTCTTGACTTACGGTCAATTATGCATACAATAGCCTATGCTCAACTTAGGGCGGTTAGCTCAGTCTTGGTCAGAGCGTCTGCTTGACATGCAGAAGGTCACCCGTTCAAGTCGGGTACCGCCCAGTGCGAAAACCCGCCTCACGCCTGACGCTTTACGCTTCATACACATGGAGCGTATCGCGTATAGCATCTAGCGTCACCATGGAAGATATCCTCGATCTCCTGGTAACGATTCAAAGACTTGATGATGATATCAAAGAGGCAGAATCAACAATACAAGAAATTCCACATAAGATTACAAAATCAGAAAAAGCAATAGAAGAAGCACATAATAATTTTCAGGAAAAAAGTAACCGTGTCAAAGAAATTAAAAAAATGTACAAGATCAAAGAAGGTGATATAGCTGAAAACGAGAGCAAAATCACCAAATTAAATAGCCAAACATTTTCAGTCAAAACAAACGAGGAGTATCGAGCAATCATTGCTGAGATCGATTATCTAAAAAAAGAAAACGAAAAGATAGAGGATGAGATGATGGTGCTGTTAGAAGAAGAGGAGCAACTCAAAAGTGCCGTGAGCGAATTAGAAGAGGAGACGAAAAACATCGTAGAGAGTAAACAGAACGAAATAAAGAATTTGGAAAAAGAACACGAAGAATTAATGACGAAACAGCAGCAAGCAAAAATTTCTTTTGATGAGCATTTTAAAAAATTACCACAAGATACTCAAGAGGTGTATAGAAGAATCAGTAACGTGAGAGACAGAGTGGTGTGTGTGATTACTGACACGACGTGCACCGGCTGTTATGCTAATCTTACGTTCCAATTTCTCAATGAATTAAAGAAGAGAAATAAAATTCTGCTCTGTGGTAATTGTGGACGTATTCTCATTTTTGTGCCTTCAACGAAGTGAAATTAGATTTATAAAACAGGTGATCAATGTCATCACCATCAAAGGTCACAATGTATGTCGATGGTTCATCGAGAGGGAATCCAGGTCCTGCGGGTATTGGCATTGTAATATTTGCCGATGACGATGAAATCCACCCGATAGAAGAAATATCTAAATACATAGGTATAACAACGAACAATGTTGCCGAATATGAGGCAATCATCCATGCCCTGAAGTGGATTATCGCAAACGACGCCGCGCACGCCACAATAAAACTTGATTCAGAACTTGCTTATAAACAAATCACCGGTACATATCGAATAAAGTCTCCCCGTATTGCCCCACAACTCAAGAGAATCAACACACTAAAGAATCAAATCAAAGATGTATTGCTTGTACAAATCCCACGGACTGGAAATAAGTTAGCAAATCGACTTGCCCAAAGGGCTTCGAAAAAAGTTCAGGTTAAGCACCACAAATTTGATCAACAGCAGTTACTCGAGCAATAACTTGACATACAGATAAAATAGGATAAACTAAACGATGAAAGTTTCAAAAGAAATCAATGCACCAAGGCTCCTCATCTTTGGCTACCTCGGAATTATTGCCGTCGGGACAATACTGTTGTCATTGCCGATAGCATCACATGGAATATCATTAGTTGATGCACTATTTACCGCGTCATCAGCATTGTGTGTAACTGGATTGATTGTTAAAAGTACTGCCCTCGATTTCACGTTGTTCGGCAAGTCTATTATGCTCATTTTGATTCAGATCGGTGGTCTTGGCTACATGACACTCTCGACATCATTCTTTTTTTTTCTCGGGAGAAAGATCTCACTTCGTGACCGCGTGCTCTTCAAAGAGTCAATTAATTTTTTGACTTTCGAAAATTTAACAAAGTTTGCTTGGCGCGTCTTTAAAATCACTATTGCTTTTGAAACAGCCGGTACGATCCTACTTTTTTTCTCATTTTTAGAACGATTCGATCCACTCACTGCCGTCGGCCATGCGTTTTTCCATTCGGTCTCTGCATTCTGCAATGCGGGATTCTCATCATTCTCAGAAAACATGGCTCTCTTCTCTCGCTCAGTATCTGCCCCGCTCGTTGTCGCGTTGTTATTTATTATAGGCGGCGTAGGCTTTGTCGTTATCTCAGACGTATATACAACTGTAATTAAGAAAGAAAAAAAGAAATTAGCACTCCATTCAAAAATTGTATTGAAAACGACGATCCTTCTCATTGTAATAGGCACAGTATTCATTCTGCTCTACGAAGGTAACAAGAGTCTCTTTGGATATTCGTTTTTTAGTAAACTTTCACTTTCATTTTTCCAAGCAGTTACTCCACGAACAGCAGGTTTCAATACCATCACGATCTCGCTCTTCTCACCACTTACACTCGTACTCTTGATGCTCTTTATGTTTATCGGCGCCTCACCAGGAGGCACTGGAGGAGGTATAAAAACGACAACCTTTGTGGTATTGGTGAGCTGGGCAAAAGAGCTGCTCCTCGGTCGGTATGGCACGGACATTCCAGCATCAAAGAAGAGAATTCCTATTGAACAAGCGTTCAGATCATTTCACATCGTAATTCTCTCTGTCTCAATTGTGCTTGGTGCATTTTTTCTGATTGTGCTCGTTGAAAACCAATCACCCCTGAAAGTGCTCTTCGAGCTCTTCTCTGCATTTGGAACAGTTGGGCTTTCGCTTGGATCATCAATAAATCAGGTTTGTAGTTTTTCCTATGATTTGTCAGCAGTTGGCAAATTATTAATTGTTCTCGTCATGATTGCTGGTAGAGTGGGTACCCTTACCATCGGTAGTGCACTGTTACAACCACGTCCTCTCGAGTATTCCTACCCAGAAGAACCGATTATTATTGGTTAGTCTTCGCCAATACAGTGAAACCAATTCTGTTGTATAATGGTCACTTCATTTCCTTTACAAAGAACACGACTGCAGTAAACGCCGTTCTATTACATAACGGATTAATAGCAGACGTTTTTTCCAACAAAGAACAATGGCCACAACATATAAAAAAAATTGATCTGAGACGCAATTTTGTCATGCCAGGCTTCATTGATAGCCATACCCATCTCGTGTCGAGAGGAATAGAACTGCAGAGAATAGATTTAGAAAAATGTACATCCCTGAATGAATGCCTCGAAAAACTACGGGAAGCAGAACATGGAGACCGTGACATAGTGTTTGGCTCGAATTGGGATGAGAGCAGATGGATTCACGGTGATGTGAGTACATTAAATAAAACTATCTTGGACAAGATTTCCACAAAAAAACCAATAATCATGCGGCGCGTCTGTGGTCACTACGCTGTTGTCAACACGCAGGCTTTGAATAGTATACCACAAGACTGGAAAATCGTTGATCGAATGAATGGTTATTTGTATGGAGATATCGCTCTTAATCTGAGTGAAATTTTTAAGCCGAGTGATGAAATGGTGGAAAAAGCAATCGCTTTGGCGAGTGCCGAGGCACTCGCCCATGGAATTACCTCAATTCACGAAGTCACTGTTCCGTCTCAATTCCGTATCTTACAAAACTGTAAAGAACAACACACATTAAAGTTGAGGATAGCGGTGTATATTCCTCATAAATATTTTGATACCATAGTATCACCAGATGTGCCTATTGGATCTGGCAATGATTTTCTCGGGATTCGGGGAATGAAAATTTACCTCGATGGTTCGATCGGAGCAAAAACCGCGGCGACCAACGAGCCGTATCAGCACACTAATAAACGAGGTAACTTTCTATTAGCTATGAATATAGTATCTGCTCTCGTTGAACGAGCAGAAGAACATGGCATTCAATTAATGATCCATGCGATTGGTGACAGGACAATCCATGAGGCTTTGAGAGTACTCGAGAAAAATATGAGTAACCGTAATGTGCTTCGTCACAGGCTCGAGCACATCGAGATGGTCGATGATGCTTCAGTTGAAAAAATCGCAAAGATGAATGTAATTGCCTCAATGCAGCCAAATTTTGTCAGGCAGTGGCAAATGCCTGGGGGTCTGTATGAACACTATCTCGGCCAGCGATACAAAAGAATGAATTGTTTCAAGAAATTGCTCAACGCAGGTGTGAAGGTTATTTTTGGCTCAGATTGCATGCCACTCGGTCCCCTCTACGGAATTCAAGGAGCCATTAACCATCCTTTTTCATGTGGTAGACTCACTCCCTTTGAGGCATTCAGATTTTATACAGCAGGAGGCGCTTACGCAACATTTGATGAAGAAAAAAAAGGAACGATCGAGTGTGGTAAGTTCGCTGACCTCATCGTACTGGACAAGAATCCCCTTACAGAAAACAACCTCGATAACATAAACATCTTAGAAGTATTTATCAATGGTTCACAAGTCTACGGAAACGTTGGTTAATGAACAAATTCTTCTGGATTTTCTCTAAGGCGTATAACAAGTTTAATGCGGACCGCTGCCCATTGCTTGCCCAGGCATTGGTTCATGCAATGGTATTCAGCCTCTTTCCACTCATCTTAGGTATTATCTCGTTTTCCTTGTTTGTCCTCGGTTCATCTGAAGGTGTTATTGAAAGACTAATGCCTTTTATTAAACAAATCTTCCCAGTCGGCATTGACGAGATAGTAAGGAATATTTCAACAATAAAACAGACTTCTATCGTCATTGCGATCATTGGTGTTGTAGCATTCTTATGGGGTTCGGCGAGTATCTTCCGTGCTGTTGAATCTACGTTGAATGTTATCTGGAAAGTGAAGAAGGACCGGCCTTTTTTCAAAAAGAGCCTCATAACAATAGGTGCTGCCTTCGCTGTATTCATCCTCTTGGTTGCCTCAGTAATATCTACGCTCTGGGCAAATGCTATCGGTGTCGGTGGATTTGCAAAATTTTTACCTGAAGTAAGCATATTCTTCAGCATTTTTTCCTTCGGCATTATTTATTGGTTCTTTCCGAACAAAAAGATTACATTCAAGGCAGCGTACTTCGGTGCGCTCTTTACTGGACTGTTCTGGGAATTGGCAAAAATCCTCTTTTCTTTCTATATAACCCAGGTTGTTGACTATTCGAAAATATTCGGATCGTTATCAGCAATCATCCTACTCTTTTTATGGATTTACTACTCGGCATATATATTCCTCTTTGGTGCCGAACTTTCATATGTCTTTGCGAGGAGAAAAATACTGAGGTAAAACAGATAACAGATCAGAGATAACAGATAGGCGTATTGAAACACTCAGCCGTGCATGTAATGCACGAAACAAGTGACAATTATCTGATATCTATTATCTGTTACCTGTTTGCATCTTCCCTCTTGACAAAAGACAAATTGTGTTTATAATATAATGATGACTCTATATATAGTGTATTTTAAGCATCTGAATGAGATTCAGATGCTTGATTACGGAGATGAAAAGAATGATTATCGTGATAAGAATTTTTTATATATCAGTGTAATCTCAAATATTAATCTGTGTAATCATATTCCGAACAGAGTGAGGAATATGTTATGAAGTGTCCGCGGTGCGGGAAAGATGGAGACCGGGTTTTGGAAACGAGAGCATCTCAAGCTGGTTCAGTAGTACGGAGACGCCGGGAGTGTGGCAAATGTCATTTCCGCTTCACAACCTATGAAACAATTGAACGAATGCCCTTGGTCGTTATTAAGCGTGATTGCACAAGAGAACCGTATGACCGTACAAAACTTCTTAACGGTATTGCCACCGCATGTCGGAAGCGTCCAATATCTGCTGAAAAGATTGAGTCTATCGTTAACGACATCGAGGATAGTCTCTCTGACCGATATCAGACCGAAATAAAATCTTCTGATATTGGCAAGATGGTGTCAGATCACCTGTTGGAAATAGATGAAGTAAGTTATGTGCGGTTCGCCTCAGTCTATCGTAAATTTACAAACATTGATAAATTTGCAAAGGAATTATCGAAAATAAAAAAGGAGCGAAGATGGAAGGAAAAGCATCGTTAAGAATTGGAATCTCAGAGGAGATTCCTGAGGAATCAATTTTTCAATATGTAAAGAAACGGGATAACACAATTGCCCCTTTTGACAAATCGAAAATATCAAATGCAATCTATCTCGCTGCAAAGGCAGTGGGCGGCGAAGATAAGGAGCTCGCTGATAGACTGGCAAGTGAGGTCGTTCTTTTCCTCTATACTCTGAAGGGTGATAAAACTCCAGAGGTCGAAGAAATTCAGGATGCAGTAGAGAAGATTCTTATCGAAAATGGACACGCCCGTACCGCAAAGGCGTATATCCTATACAGAAAGCAACGTGAGATATTGAGGAAAAAACAACTCCTCACAAAAAAACCTGAAGAACGCGAGGCGACAGACTACGCACTCTTTGTACGCACGTCTGATGATGATTTTGTTTCTTGGGACCGCCAACGAATTATT
>Ga0111226_1017_pt1 | contig 20205 bp, 23 predicted proteins | sample DeeMarSWOR152_54_FD_80390 | JGI IMG/M metagenome (GOLD analysis project Ga0111226, IMG submission 80390) | candidate division TA06 bacterium DG_78 | reverse complement strand
GAATATTCTTTCATCTAAAAAGTTCCTCCTTCGAATAGGTCAGCTATTCATTTAATTATATCGAATTTCAATCAATTGTCAATGTTTTTTGGAAGATTTCTGGAAAACCAGAAATCTCCGATTACAGTGATTTATATTATGATTACAACGATAATAGATCAATGAAATATCACTGTAATCTTTCTGTAATCACCGCAATCTCGAGAGCTCTGAATACAGCTCATACTAACATGGGCTGGATTCAGAGCTCTCTGGTGTTTGACTTTTTTACATATCTGCATATAATTGTTTGAAAAAGGGAGGAACGATGAGAGGTTTAATATTACTTATTTTGGTACTCGCTTCGCTCGCGATTGTCTCAACATGTACGAGCAAAACCACCCAGAAACAGAAAGAACCGTACATGCATATTTTAATCAAGGACTATGGAGAAGTTGAAATTAAACTCTATGCCCAAGATGTTCCCAATAACGTTAAGAATATTGTACAATTGGTAAATAAAGGGTTTTATAATGGGCTGAAATTCCATCGGGTCATAAAAGGTTTTGTCATTCAGGGAGGATGTCCAAAGGGCGATGGTACTGGTACTCCAGGATATGAATTAGCCGATGAAATCCTTCCCCAATTAAAGCACCTAAAAGGAACAGTCGCTATGGCAAACCATGGGCCTAACACCAATGGTTCTCAATTCTACATTTGCTTGGAACCACAACCGAGACTTAATGGCGGTTATACTATCATTGGCGAAGTAGTACATGGCATGGATGTTGTTGAGAAGATTGGTGACGTCGCGACAACTGGCAAACCATATGATAGACCATTGAATGATGTCATCATGGAAAAGGTGTGGATTGTAGAAAAATAGGCCACCAGGGGATATAATTAACGTTTGACTTTTTTAACATCAGAGGCAATAGCAGCTCTGAGTGCACTATCATCTGGAAACTCCTCGATATCGCGGATACGTTTTAGAAGTTTAATGACAACTTCCTTGTGATACAAATCACCCGAAAAGTTAATGAGATGAACCTCAACGACAGTGTGTCGACAAAACATTGCACCAAGCAATTCGTACTTGTCATACGAGACGCACACTTTATAAACACCATCAAGGGGTAAAAGTTTATCTTTCGGAACCTTCACATTTATTGTAGGAAAACCAATTTGCGCACCCTTCCCCTTTCCCCTGATTATCGTTCCAGATACCATGTATTCTCGTCCCAAGAGCCTATTGGCAGCTTTGATATGCCCCAAAAGTAAAAGTTCTCTAATGCGTGTACTCGATATAGTTCCCTCGTCGTCGAGGGACTTTAAAATTTTAACCTCAAAAATATTGTATGAATTCTGTTTAAGAAATGGTGCAGTTCCACGTCTACCCTTACCGAAATGGAAATTCTCACCCACAACGATGATCGAAGGTTGAATCTTCTTGTCAATGATCTTCACAAATTCAGCAGGTTCCAGTTCTGCAAACTTTTTAGTAAATGTGAAATAGTATATGAAATCAACACCCATCTCTCTGAAGATTTTTTCCTTTTCTTTTCGGGGTGTGAGATAAAAGATAGGCGCCTTCTTTAATACAAAAAACGGTAAGGGAATGAAGGTGATGATACCGATTTTTTGTCTCGGATGGACAAGGTTTTTTAAATATTCGACTATTGTTTGATGACCTCGGTGAATACCATCAAAACTACCAATGCCACATAGTGACCCTCTCGTAAGAATATTGCTTTTGTTAATAAAAACCTTCATGTTTTTACTCAATACAGAATATTCCCGAGCCGCTTTGCATGCATTACATGGTAGTCACCAATCCTAACCCGACGTAATGAGAGTAATAGTGAACCACCACAAATTATATTTCCAAAATCATTGATGAGCGATCGAATGTAAACGCCCTTCCCAACAACAGTATGAAATGCTACGATGGGAAAGCGAATTGCTGTGATACTGAAAGACTTGACAAAAACCTTTCTACTCTTTGGTGTCACCTTAATACCCGCGCGACTCAACTTATATAATCTCTCACCATTCTGTTTAATAGCAGAAAAACGAGGAGGGCGTTGCTCAATTTCACCAACAAATGTTTGTGCCATCTCATTAAATCTCTGAAGCGAACCTTGTATACCCGATGTCTGTGAATTGTAGACATTTTCACCACTTATATCATACGTATCAGTCGACATACCGAGCACAAACTCACCGACGTATTCTTTATCAAAAGTCTGCATCATGAGGAAATTCTTTGTTTGTTTTCCGATGAGAACAAGCAGCAATCCACTCGCAATAGGATCGAGAGTTCCTGTGTGGCCAACTTTTTTATACTGCTTCTTCAAGAGACGTACAATTTGGAATGAACTGAAACCAACCGGTTTATCAATTAACAGAATTCCATTAGGCATCGTTGATTTGTTTTACGGCGTAGCAGCTCGCCCTGTAAAAATGGATTATAGATACGGCTACGATGCCCGTTTCGTAAAAGGGTTACGGTTACGGTATTTAAAAGCCGTTGCCCCTTAACGATTGACGATACGGGCTGCGTAACCATAGCCCCTAAACGATTATTGTCGACGACTAACGATGCCTTATTCCTATTAACTAGTAACCAAAATTTTGATTGGATTCCGAATTTAGAATTTATATAGAAAAACACACTCTACGCCTTCTTCTTGAGTTCATTATGTACAGCACCAAGTATCTCTTTCTTCACTATAGTGATGTTTTTTCTCATTCGAATTCCAGCAGCACGGCGGTGACCTCCCCCACCATACCGGCTCGCTAACTCATCGACATCAACTATACCGTCGCTTCGCAGACTGACTCTCGTAGCATCCTTTTCTTCCCTCAAGAAAAGCGAAACTCTGACACCATTAATTGCCTGGCAGAATGAAATAAAATTTTCTGAATCTGACATCTTTGCATGAGTCTTCTTCAGCATATCTTGTGTGAGATACATAATCCCCACACCATTTTCAATTTCAATTGTATTCAAGACCTCGCTGAGTAATAAAGTGCCTACGAGTGTTTTGACATTTATTTTTTTAACGAGTGGGCTCGGCTTGACCCCCAACTCCACTAATTCGCTTGCAATTTTCAATGCTTCCTTTGTCGTATTAGGATAAATAAATCCACCTGTGTCACCATAAATGCCACAATAAAAAACGTCAGCAAGTTGTCTATTAATTTTAATACCCAATTTTCGAAAAATCAGATATATGATTTCGCAGGAAGAAGAGGCACGACCATTAATAATTTGCAACCGACCAAAGGAGTCATTACTTCGGTGGTGATCGACATTAATAATTATCTTCGACCTGAGTTTCACTAATTGACGCTCTGAGATATTTTGGAACACCCTCAAAATTTTGGCAGAATCAACAATAATCAATAAATCAAAATCTGGTAACTTTTTCACAAATTTGTTTCCATGGAGCAGAAAACGATAGCGAGAAGGTAGTGCAGACTGACAAAAAAGTATTGGATTTCTTTTTTTATAATGCCTTACGAGAGAAGCACAGACTAAGGCAGCACAAATGCCATCAAGGTCAGGATTAAAATGTGTAGCGATGACGATACGTCGACTATTCTGTATGGTCGTTACTAATTTTTTCAATGAGTTCATCTATCTTTTTTCCATATTCGTAACTATTATCAATGACAAAGTGAAGATCTGGCAAAAACTTCAATCTTACACGATGTGCTAAAATACTTTTTATATAACCCTTAGCCTTTTGCAATGTTGCTAGAGATTCTGATTTATTTTCGAGACTTGAAAAATAAACAGTCGCCTCTTTCAAATCTGAACTTACCACTACTTTGGTTACTGTAATAAATCGACAACGTGGGTCATTCATATCCTGCGTTATGATATACGATATTTCTCTTTCTAAGAGTGATGCCACTCTGTCCTTTCTCATTATAAAATTTCTATTTTGAAATCTAGCATAGATACTGAATGTACTCTGCTTAAATAACCTACTACGGCTTTTATTATCGAATCAACAACAACCTTGTCGTTGCTACAAGCGACAATACCTAACTGAGCTCTCTGCCATAGTGACAAATTACCGTACTCACAAACAGCTACATTGAAACGATTTTTCAGTTTTTCCTTGAGGCTCGATACAATTCTTCGCTTGGCTTTGAGCGATTGACAATTTTCAATGTGAAGATCTAAACTACAACGACCACAATAAAATGAATCAGACATATTATCGTGCCTGCTCTTCTATTTTATAAAATTGAATGATATCATTCTTTTGAATATCACCGATTTTTTCAAAACCAACGCCACATTCATAACCAGCTATAACTTCCCTAACATCATCCTTGAATCTTTTTAATGAAGTGACCTTTGAAACGACAACCTCTTGTCCATTTCTAATTATACGTGCAACTGCATTTCGCATAATTTTACCATCTCGTACATAACAACCAGCAACCTGTCCAACCTTGCCGATATCAAACACCTCTCTTACTTCTGCTTCACCAATCAAAATTTCCTGTGTCTTTGGTTCAAGCATACCCAGCATCGCAGAACGTAAATCATCGAGTGCTTCATATATTAGTCGGTATGTTCGAATCTCAACACCTTCACGTTCAGCTGCATCCAGGGCATCGGTATTTGGACCAACATGAAAACCGACACAAATTGATCCTGTAACCTCGGCAAGGAGAACGTCTGAGACACTGATTTTACCAACTCCTTCATGGATGATTTTAATAGTAGCATCTTCCGAACTTAATTCCTGTAATTTTTCGTCGAGTACTTCGACCGATCCTGCAGAATCTGCCTTAAGAATTATCTTGAGTTCTTTAATCTCACCAGTTTTAATCTTCTCCTGTAAATCGAGCAGGGTTACTTTTGCTTTTGCAGCCATTTGTCTACTTCTATCCAAAAGTTTTCTCTGGCTAGCTAGTTCACGAGCCTTGCGATCACTATCGACCGCAAGAAAAATCTCACCTGCTTGAGGGAGACCACTAAACCCGAGAACAAACACTGGAGTTGAAGGACCAGCTTTTTCTACACGTTCCATCTTCTCATCGAGTAAACCCCGCACCCGGCCAAAATGAGGTCCGCAGACAAAGGAATCTCCCTGATACAAGGTACCTTCCTGAATAAGAACTGTAGAAACATTACCCTTTCCACGATCAAGAAGAGCCTCTATTATAACACCCTTTGCTGCTTTGCGAACTGGAGCTTTAAGATTTAATTCTTCAGCCTTGACCAATACGGCATCGAGTAAATCAGGAATACGCTCTCCCCTTAGTGCCGACACGTCAACCGATATATTGTTACCGCCGAATTCTTCTATGAGTACATTTGCATTGGCAAGTTGGTTCTTTACCCTCGCAACATTTGCATTGGGTAAGTCAATTTTATTTATACACACGATTATTGGTACATTTGCAGCACGTGCATGATCTATCGCTTCAACAGTTTGAGGCATTACACCATCATCAGCTGCAACGACGAGAATAACAATATCGGTCACTTGTGCACCGCGCGCCCGCATCGCAGTAAAGGCCTCGTGGCCAGGTGTATCGAGGAAGGTTATCAATTTGTCATTATAGGTAATTTGATATGCAGCCATACGCTGGGTTATTTTGCCATATTCAGTCTCGACCACGCGGAGTTTTGTGATTGCATCAAGGAGTGTCGTCTTACCGTGGTCGACATGTCCCATTACTGTAACGACTGGTGGTCGTTCAACCTGTTCAACATCTTCTTCAGCTACGAGTTGCTCTTCTGGAGATACCACCTTCATTTTACAGCCAAATTCGTCACACAGCACTGAAATAGTATCGAGATCGAGGCGTTGATTGAGACTCACAATCAATCCCAGATCAAGACATTTTTTTATAACCTCACTCGCAGGTAACTTCAATGCCTGAGCAAATTCAACAACAGTCATAAAATCAACAACCTCAACAACTTTTTCAGAAGGAACTGGCTCAACCTTTGGTGTTTCTTCACGTTTGTAGTGTTTTTTGGGTTCCCGTTTTTCGAGTTTTGCGAGCGTTGACTTCACTGTTTCTTTTATTTGCTCCTGGTCAATTTTTTTCTTCTTCTCTTTGGTCTTAGGCTTTGACCACCGACGGGTAAATTCTCTTTTGACCCTCTTCTTTCCCTCGGCGATTTTTGCCCTTACCTTCCTTATTTCTTGTTCCGTAAGAGTCGACATGTGTCCCTTCGCAGTAATACCTAATTCCTCGAGCAACTTAATCAGTGCGGCACTCGAAAGACCTAAATTTTTAGCTACACTATGAACTTTCTTCGGTGGCATCCTCAGCTTCCTCTTTTTTTGGTTGTATTGTTTCTAACAAAGTTGACACCTCTTCGTCATCGAGGGACAATAAAAACTTCAACTCCTCAACAGGTGCCTTGAGTACAGAAAGAACATTAGCATAACCCTTCTGAACCAACAATTTTTTCAAATCAGCACTGAGTCCTTTGATTTCTTTAATGTTTATCTCGGCAAGTTCCTTTTCACTCAATTCCTTTTCATACTCTGAGGCCTTCTTAATTTCGATTTCGGCTTCACACAATTTAGAGGCGAGGTCAACATTGACCCCATTTTTACCTATTGCCTTAGAATAGTCTTCATCTGGCACGACTGCCAGTACATGTCCTTCTGAAATATTGACAACTGTTTTGATCTTCGCTGGTGATAAACTCCTCGAAACCTGGAGATTCTGGTCTTTACTCCACTGAATAATATCAATCCTCTCACCTGAGAGTTCTTTAACGATCGATTGGATACGACTTCCACGGTACCCAACACAAGCACCAATAGGATCTATCTTGGGATCAATGGTCTGTACAGCCACTTTTGCCCTCACTCCTGGCTCTCGCACAATCTTAATAACCTGAATCAAACCATCTTTGATTTCGGGGATTTCATAGAAAAGAAGCCGTTCTAAAAATTTAGCATCAGTCCTCGAGAGAATAATTTTGGGACCGTAGTGCGCAGGATCGACCCGCGAAACTACTGCTCGGATTGGTGAATCCAAACGATAGTGTTCAGTCCGCATCATTCCATAACCAGGTATTGTCGCCTCAACTGCTCCTAAATCGACGAGTATCTCATTGCGACTAACTACTTTAACGACCCCCTTTACAATTTCTCCCACTTTCTTCTCATACTCCGCAATAATCCTACTCTGTTCTGCCTCACTCACGCGCTGGGTGAGCGCCTGTTTTACAGACTCAATTGCCGTCCTTCCTAACTCATCAATCGAAACCAATATTCGATATGTATCACCAACTTTATAATCTGATTTTTTCTCTCGTGCTTCTTTTAAAGAAATCTCTTTATCAACATCAGCCACCTCTTCTACAATCTGCTTCACAATGAAAATTTTGATTTCACCAGTTGATTTATTGATTGAAATCTCAGACTCAACACCCTTACCAAATTTTCTCTTCACACCACTCTTTAACGCCTCGCGTAGCGACTCAATTACATAATCGAACTTCACTCCTCTGGTGCGCGCAATTGATTTAATAGTCTCGATGATAATATTACCTTCGTTTGCCATATGTTATCTCCTCGGCGACCTTTGCTTTCTGTATCGAAGCATACGGAATTAATTCTTCGCCTGATTCTGTGCCAATAACCACACCATCTCCCTCGCACTGTCTCAGATACCCCCTAATTTTCTTATCACCGACATCTATCTCCACTAATTTTCCTAATGCCCACTCGTAGTGCTCACGCCGCTTCAGCGGCCGCTCGATACCTGGTGAAGAAACTTCTAAGGTATAAGAAAAGTTATCTAAATCTGAACCCTCTAGTTTTCTGGAGATTAAATTACTCACTTCTTTACAGTCCTTTACAGTTATCGGCTCACGTTCCCTGTCAATAAAGACCCGTAAGGTTCTTGATATGTGATTAAAATTAATATCATAGAGCCGTAATCCTGCCTCTTCTAATACATTTTTTACTACCATTGACAGAGCATCTACATCAAATGTATCAGTCATTAATCCTCCGATACAGATGTTCTTTTATCTCAATACATTTGGCAACAATCTCAGTCCGTTCCACTTCAAAAATTTCTTTTGTTTCGCGCATATAAATATCAAATGTGTTTTTCTTTAAACCTTTTGGTCCACATGTGACACGGATTGGAATACCTAAAAGGTCTGAATCGTTAAATTTTATGCCCGCAGTAACATCACGGTCGTCGACGATAACTGAAAACCCAGCCTCAGTCAATGCCTGTGCACTCTGAGTTGCTGCATCCGTAATCTCTTTCTCAGAAGGGTTCAGCACGACAAGATAGATATCAAACGGCGCGATTGATATCGGCCAGACAGCGCCATTATCGTCGCCCTTTTGCTCACACGCACATGCCATGATGCGTTCAAGTCCAATACCATAGCTTCCCATGACAATTGGTTTTTTCTTACCATTCTCATCCAAGAATGTTGCACCGAGTTTTTCAGTGTATTTTGTTCCCAATTTAAAGATGTGACCGAGTTCCAAGCCACTATACAATTCGAGTTTACCCTCACATCGTGTGCATGTATCACCAGGTTTTACTGTTCTTAAATTCAAAAATTCGCTTACCTTCACATCCCGTTTGATATTCAAACCTTTTATGTGATAATTATTGTGGTTCGCACCAGTTATCATACCTGTACAATCTTTCAAAATATCATCGGCATAAACATCAACACCCTTAATACCCTGAGGACCAATATATCCTGGCTCAGCACCAAATACTTTATTAATCTCATCAGCTGTGGCAGGTTGATATGAAAACCCAAATTTGTTGTGTATCGTCGCTTCATTTATCTCATAATCGCCCCTGAGGAGAATAATTATGTGCTTGTTATTCGGAGCAGTGTAAAATATTGTCTTTACGAGATTCGAAGGTAGAATATTTAAAAAGGCACTCACTTCATCCACTGTTTTTTTGCCAGGCGTATGAACCTCTGTAATTTTTCCATTTTCAAACGATGTCACTTGACCAATACCCTGTGCTGCTTCGAGATTTGCACGATAATCACACGATGAACAAGCAACAATAATATCTTCACCACTCTCTACCCTTGCCATAAATTCTTTTGATTCTCCGGTTCCCATCAATCCGCCTGATGCATCGACTATCTCAAATTTGAGTCCGCAACGCTTGAATATTCTCGTATACGCCTCTCTATGGAGATTGAAACTTTTGTCGAGCCCTTTTTCATCAACATCTAACGTATATGAATCTTTCATGATAAATTGTCGGGAACGAATGACACCAAACCGTGGTCTTGGTTCATCACGGAATTTTGTCTGAATTTGATACCATATTTGGGGCATGTCGCGATATGAGCGAATCTTTGTTCGTGCAATGTCAGTGACGATTTCCTCATGTGTAGGACAGAGGCAGTAATCCCTCTCTTTTCTATCCTTGAACCGAAACATATCATCTCCATAGTCTTGCCAACGACCCGACGCCTCCCAGATTTCCTTAGGTGAAATCGCAGGTAGTAATAACTCCTGACCACCAATGCGATCGAGTTCCTCACGGATGATAGTACTAATCTTCATGAGGATACACCAACCGAGCGGTAAATAGGTATGAATACCAGAAGCGAGTTGCTTGATAAAACCACCGCGCAGAAGAATACGGTGGCTTTTACTCTCTGCTTCTTTAGGGTCTTCCCGCAATGTTGCTATCAGTGATTTAGTAAATCTCATAACATTCAGTATACCATAATTAGTGCATAAAGTCAATAGAGAGCTTTGGAATAAACAGAGCTCTCTTGACGGAGTTAATTATAATGCTATACTTTTTTATGGCATTTGGTCCGGTGTGGTTGATGCAACCGATTCCCTATTTTGGTGAAAAGATAACTGGTGATTGGATTTATGAACCAAAGATTGATGGCTGGCGTATGCAAATTTTACACTATCCACACGGTACTGTAGAATGCTGGGGCAGGAGACTTGAACGCACACCGAATTGGTCTAAAAAGTTACCGACAATTGTGAAATTGGCAAAAAAATCAATACCAGGCGGAACTGTCATTGACTGTGAGCTCTTTTCAAGCGGTGGCAGGCGTTTCATTCCATCACTCTTTGCCCAAAAACCAAGGGTCAAACCTATTATCTATGTCTTCGATGTCGTGTATTTTAAAGGTAAAAATGTGAGTAAACTACCGCTCGAAGATCGAAAACAGGTTTTGTGCACTCTGAACTTAAAACCTCCCTTTTTCAACCTCGCTGGTGAGCGATTAACCGATGTCAAAAATAATTACACCGAGGAGGTCAAAAAAGGAAGTGAAGGCATCGTTATAAAAAAAATGGATTCACCGTATCTCGTGGGTAAGGAAGCACCAATCGCCACACAGTATTGGAGGAAGATAAAATAAGAAGGGAAAGGAGGTCGTATGGCAGTAGGGAGATTTCAGGTAATGGCAACCCTACAGGCAGCGCGCGCCTATGTCTTAGGCTTGCCGATTACCTCAGCAAAATCATTCGGCTTACAGAGGGCAATATTTTATGCTGCGGCGAAGAGGGGATTTAAAGGGAAAGGACGAGTACAGCCACCAAAACAATTTTCCATGATCGAAAAAAAACTGTCGCAGAAAGAGATAAAAAAAATCCAAAAATCGTTCACCATGACGACCATCGGTGATGAAGCTGCTTATAGTGTTGAACTCGACGGTAAAAAATTATTCGTCATTGGCAGCGAAATTAAAACTGACAAAGATTTTGAGCGACAGGTCGAACGACGTTTCGGTAATACCTTCAAAAATGTATGGAAGGAAGCGGTCGCACTATGTAAAAAGTATGATAAAGGAGTGCTCCTTTCACAGCGTTATTTTTATGAAACAATCTATAAGCCGCAACGAGACGAACTCGCAAAAAAATGGACTGAAGCATCCACTACATAAGAGATAAACTTGATTATTAGCTAAATTTATCTATAATAAACAGTAAAAATCGATATAAAAAAGGGAGCACAATGAAAAAAGAAATTTTCTATTGGGATAAACCAGGCAAAAAAAATACTGATAAGACAATCGACGTAGCACTGAAACGGGCACATGCATTAAAAATAAAAAACATTGTGATTGCGTCGTGCAGCGGTGATACGACAAAAATATTATTAAAAAAATCAAAGAATGTAAAAATCGTCTCGGTCTCACATCAGGCAGGATTTTATAAACCTGGCAAATGTGAGATGAGTACTAAGACAAAAGAATTTTTGCGAAAAAAAGGAGTCGCCGTCTACACAGGCACCCATTTTTTTGGTGGTTTTGGTCGTGCAATTCGGCTTACATTCGGAGGTCTAGAACCAGAGGAATTAGCAGCCAATACACTCCGCATCTTTGGTGAAGGTGTTAAGGTATGTATTGAAATTACAATCATGGCAATCGATGCTGGCCTCCTGCCCTACAATAAAGAAATAATTGCTATTGGTGGTACGGGTGAAGGTGTTGATACTGCTCTCGTCTGTTTACCAAAACATGGCAAGGATTTCTTTTCATTCGAAGTGAGAGAAATCATCTGTAAACCACGCATCAGGTAATGAAATCAAAAGTCGCCGTTATAAAAACAAAGCCCAAAACTGTACTTGACGATATAGAAAAGATACTACACATCGCTGATGTCAAAGAATTTTTGAAACCAAACATTCCAACCATCCTCAAAATTAACATTTCATGGCAATTCTATTATCCAGCCTGCTCAACAACACCATGGCAACTCGACGGTGTTGCCTCTACCTTATTCAAATATGGATACAAAAAACTGATTCCTGCGCAGAATCGGACTGTGGTCGTAGATCCAAAACAAGGTGCTGAAAATAATCATCTCAATTCTGTGTTAAAGAAACATAAATTAAAATTCATCTATCTCTACGAGCCTGAAGTCGAGTGGATTACGTATAAACCAAAGGTAAAGCTGCTCGTCCTCGATAAGGTGTATAAAAAGCAAGGTATTCAGATACCAAAGATGTTCATCGGTAAAAATGCATTTCACCTACCGACGCTCAAGACTCACGTATTCACGACAATCACCGGCGCCATGAAAAATGCATTTGGTGGTCTCTTGAATGACAATCGGCACTGGACCCATGCAGTAATTCATGAAACCCTTGTCGATCTGCTTCAAATACAAAAGGAAATACACCCAGGAATTTTCTGTTTAACTGATGGCACAATTGCAGGTAATGGTGCTGGACCACGCATCATGGAACCGCAGATTACGAATTATCTCTTGGCAAGTGGTGACTCAGTTGCAATCGATGCAATCGCTGCAAAGATGATGGGATTTGATCCGATGCATATAAAATTCTTGAGACTCGCGCATGACATGAAACTCGGTAAGGCACATCCGCAAGAAATCGATATTGTCGGTGAAGACATCAGCACTGTCAATTTCCATTTTGAGTCAAAAGATACCTTTGCATCACGCGGTCAAAAGGCAATATATTGGGGAAAATTGAAGCCTTTTGAGCATTTCCTCTTACGCACAGCGCTTGTGCCCTGGTCATACGTGGCGTCGCGGGCATATCATGATTTCTATTGGTACAATATCTTTGGTAAGACCATCGTGAAGAAATTTATCGCCTCATCATGGGGCAAATTATTTGAATCCTATAAATGATTTGTAATATACTTTTCCTTTCACTACTCATCAGTTCAGACCCTATTTTTTCATGGCTTTGACTAACCAACATTGAGTATTGACAAGCAAATCATAATATATATAATTGCTCAAGCTTTAGCCGTATCGGTCTCCTTATCAACACATGTGTGATGTTGAAAAGGTGTAACTAGCTTGGAAGGAGGACATTTGGCAGTTTACGGTAGAGTGAAGTGGTTCGATGGTAAAAAGGGGTACGGTTTCATAGAGAAAGAGGATGGATCCGGCGATGTTTTCGTTCACTATCAGGATATCATTGGTGATGGTTACCGGGTCCTTCGAGAAGGCGAGAGAGTTAAGTTCGAAATTACCCAATCTCCGAAAGGGGACAAAGCAATACAGGTCGAACGCACAACAGAAAAAACTGAATAGGAGACACAAACCGTCTCTCAGAGAAGCCTGGCAATTGCCAGGCTTCTCGCTTTTTATGAGAGTTCTGAAAAAGTACTCAGCACTCTCATGATTATCCCATAAGTTTAATAACTTACGGGGAAAGATTTCAGTGATATTTCAGCGATTTTTTCGATGTAACCTTATGCACATCATTCTTGACATAAAAATCTAATTAGCTATAATTTACTGTGCCATTTGAGCGAATTATCGATGTAAATGTAAATCGTCTCGATGAATCACTAAAGTTTACAGAAGATATCATACGATTCTCTCTCCAAAATAAAAAACTTTTATCCAATATACGAAAAATCAGAAATGATTTCTTAAAAATAAAAAAAGCACTACCCTTAGGCGAAATAGTTACATTCCGGAAAAGCATGCATGATCTCGGCAGGAAAGCACAGTTCGACCTCCGCCTCAAAAAAACACCTAATGACGTAATAACCGCCAACATAACCAGAGCCAAAGAAGCTGCTCGTATCATTGAAGAAACACTCAAGACACACAACATAGCAATCAGCAACCGTTTGAAAAAATTACGCTTTGAAATCTACGATCTCGAACTCCACATCAATGAATTTTTAAGAAGAAAATTCACACCTCGACTCTATGTAATCATCGATGAAAAATATTTGTTCAAATATCGCCCTAGCGAAATTATAAAATTTTTCGAAAAGAATGATGTAACCATGGTACAATTAAGAATAGAAACACTCAGTGACAAAACCTTTTACACCTATGCACAAAAAATCAAGAAAACTATCAGTAGGCCTCACGTAAAATTCATTATTAACAACCGTATAGATATTGCACAGGCGTGTCGTGCCGATGGCGTGCACTTGGGACTGCACGACATACCAATAAAGGTCGCACGAACTATATTAGGTTCAGGCTCCATTATCGGTGCATCAGCACATACTGTAAAAGATGCACTCACGGTACAAAAACAGGGTGCTGATTATATCGGCATCGGAGCTGTATTCAAAACGAGGACCAAAAGAGACGCTCCCGTGTGTGGACTATCGGTTTTAAAATCGATTTGTAAGAATGTTGACATACCTGTTGTGGGTGTTGGTGGTATTACTGACAAAAATTATAAAGCAGTCCTGCGCGCTGGTGCGTCCGGGATAGCAGTATGTTCCTATCTTTTCGAGGGTAATCTGAGAAAAAATCTACGTTCATTGACAGGAAGAAAATCATCATTATAATAATGTGCGCCCAATATAGAATAAAAGGAGGTATTCTATGGATTTAAAAATTACGGCAAGGAACTTTGATCTATCAGATACTTTAAGTCAACACGCGCAAAAGAAAATGACAAAATTGCATAGGTTTGAACACAACATCATCGATGGAAATCTGGTTTTAGAGAAGGACAAATCAATAAGTATCATCGAACTCACACTATCAGTAAAACATTCAGTTATCACGAGCAAGGTAAAAAATCCTGACCTCTATTTAGGTATCAATGAGGTTTTTAAAAAAATTGAACGACAACTGGATAAATACGAAGCAAAATTTCGAGAGCGTAAAAGATTAGCACAAAAAACAAAAAGAAAATGAAAAGTATAACTGCTGAAACACTTTACCGTGAGAAAAAAGAAGATTTTTCACTCGAGATTATTACAGGTCACAGTATTCTCAGCAAAAGAAAACTAACCACCTCTGATATTTTCCGGCCAGGGCTCGCCCTCGCTGGCTACACTGGTTACTTTTTGAGTGACCGCATTTTGATTATTGGAAAAACGGAAACGAATTTTATAAAAACACTGTCAAAAAAAATAAGAGACCAACGCATCGCTACTGTAATGAAATTAGGCACACCTTGTGTCATTATTACCAAAAATAAGAGCATCAATAAAAAATTTGTTGAGGAGGCGGCACGCAGGAAAATACCCATCTTCCGAACACCAATGTCAACAACTCCTTTTATCCACGCTCTTTCCACCTACCTCGACTTCAAACTTGCTCCAACAGAGTTTATTCAAGGAACACTCGTTGATATATATGGTGTCGGTATGCTCTTTCTCGGTAAACCAGGTACTGGCAAGAGTGAGTGCGCTCTCGATTTAATTGAACGTGGGCACCGCCTCGTTGCTGATGATTTGGTCAAGATTGTTCGCAGGGGCGGTATTCTGATTGGTTCAGGTGCTGAAAAGAGCAGCCTCTTGAGGCACCACATTGAAATTAGAGGTGTCGGGATTGTTGATATTTTTAGAATATTTGGTATAAAGGCTGTTCGTCTCAGAAAACGGATTGAGATGGTCATCGAACTTGTTTTTTATAAAGAAACAAGGGGAGAATATGACCGAACCGGGTTAAAAAAAGAAACAAAACAGATCCTTGGACTACCCCTCCCTCGCATTGTGATACCACTCACGCCAGGCAAAAATATCTCAGTCATTGCTGAAATTATAGCCATGAACTACTTATTGGAACTGAAGGGTATCAGCTCAGCCAAGGAATTTGACCGAGAACTAAAGCGAGTATTGACTGGCGATAGAAGATTGGGCATGCACTACGACGAAGATATAGAATAGGAGAATGGTCAGAGGAATTATCATTGGTCACGGTGATTTTGCACGAGCTATGCTCACCACTGCTGAACAAATCGTGGGTAAACAACCAGACGTTAAAGTCATTACAAATATCGGTCTGTCAGGAGAAGTTCTGCGAGAAAAAATCGAGCAGATGCTCGATCAGAGCGGCAAACAGGATACAATCATTTTTGTCGACTTACCTGGTGGAAGTTGTACAATTTCTTGTTATCATTTATTGAAAAAAGCCAAATCGTTGAATATCATCTGTGGTGTGAACCTACCAATCATCCTTGAATTCTTCATGCTCAGGAATAAACATACCGCGAGTGAACTCGTTCCAATTCTTTTAAAAAAAGGCAGAGAAAACATTTTTCAATTAAAGGATAGAACATGAACGATGAGATAAAACTATTAGGCGAAATTTTTGAAAAGTCGGTCAAAAATTTCCCTAATAAATTAGCACTAAAGAAAGAGGATACTGCATATACCTATGCTCAACTCAAAGACGAAGTGATAAAGCTAAAAAATTATCTCTTAGGAATGAGGTTGAAAAAAGGCGATAAATTTGCAGTGTTCGGTGAAAATCGACCTGAATGGGCGATCAGTTATTTGGCTATCGTTCGAGCTGGCCTTATCTGTGTGCCTGTCGATCGCATGTCATCAGATGCCGAAATCATTCATATCATGCGACAGAGCGAAACAAAAGGAGTCTTCTGTGCAGATAACTGTATCGATAAGATTGAAGAAGTCAAACCTGAACTGGGTAATCTTAAATATATCATACCTATGGAGGATATCAAAAAATTAAAGGCAACTAAGAGTTATCCCGATCCCGAGGTTGATCCACATTCGCTGGCTGTACTCATTTTCACCTCTGGTACGACCGGTACTTCAAAAGCAGTTATGCTCAGCCATACTAACATCGTAAGCAACCTTGAATCCATCGACCGATTGATTGTTGTTAATGAAAAAGACACTCTGGTTTCAATTATTCCCATGCATCATACGTTCGAAGGCACGGCTGGTTTTCTCTTACCTCTCTACAAAGGCGCAGCAGTATACTATCCGGCAAGTCTTAAGCCAAAAGACATTGTGGCAACAATGAAAGAAGCACATGTCTCATGTTTAATTGCAGTGCCACTCCTCTTTGAAAAATTCCTCGGTGCAGTCTATAGAAAGGTAGCAGCTGCATCTATACCAACTAAAGTCATTTTTAATACACTGAGTGGTATAGGTTCGGTCTTTAAATTCTTACGAAAACCACTTTTTGGAAAAGTGCGTAGAGAAATGGGCCTTGGCAATATACGGATTGCATGTGCTGGTGGTGCCGCACTTACAGAAAAAGTTGCGCGTGGTCTAGAACTCCTGGCACTCCCAATTATCCAGGGGTACGGCTTAACCGAGACGTCGCCCGTAGTTTCAGTGAGTCCGCTGGAAAAACCAAAAGTTGCCTCAGTCGGCGTACCAATACCTGGTGTTGAGGTCAAAATCGATAAACCTGGTGAAGGTGGTATAGGTGAAATCTTGATCCGCGGTCCTAATGTCATGCTCGGTTATTACAAGAATCAAAAAGCAACCGACGAAGTATTAAAAGATGGATGGTTCCATACTGGTGATTTAGGACATATGGACGAAGAGGGATATTTATATATTACAGGACGCATAAAGAGTATCATTGTTACACAAACAGGCAAAAATATCTATCCTGAGGAAATAGAAGAAAAATTGGTAAAGAGTCAATGGATAAACGAAGTCTTGGTAATTCCAAGGATTGACCCTGACACAAAAAAAGAATTGATATGTGCACTCATCTTTCCAAACTATGAGCTACTCGAAGAATATAGTGCTTCTAAAGGTGTGACCTTAAGTGAAGAAGATGTTGAGATTATGTTCAAAGAAGAAGTAAGGAAGGTCAATGACTTGTTGCCTGCATATAAGCGGATCACCAAATTTGAAATAAGAGAAGAGGAATTTCCTAAGACCACCACCAAAAAGATTAAACGACACCTGTTTATTGATAGGGGGATTAAAGTCTGATCCTATATGCTGATATCAAATTAAATACTAACGTTGCTGTTCTAAAGTCAAATGACAAATTTTCCCGAAAATCATCGAAATGAAATGAGATTAGATTTTCGCCTAAAGTCCTGTAAGGGAGGATGCTCGAAAAATTAGCCTTGGAAATTTTTCGGCACAAATGTCGAATCAATACTAAATTTCAAATATCAAAATTTTACATTTAAGCATTTAAAATTCATTTGTCATTTAGATTTTGGTATATGTAATTATTCTGTTACCTTATATACCTCGTCTTTTTCGTGAACATGGCTATCAACTTTTAACCCAATACTATCACCTTTTTTCGCCTTTTCAATATTTTCATGCTCGATCTGCATTGATGTAACGGTTTGGGTAAAATCTGTAGTATGGCCCTTGATATGAATAGTATCACCAACTGCTAATTCACCTTCTGTAATTTCTATTATGCCAACACTGATTTTATTGAAATAATGGGTAATCTTTCCGATTAGTTTTTCCATGTCTCCTCCTCTGATGCTATTGTACGTATAATAGCGTTGCTGTCAATATTGGATGTTATGTGCCTCTAGAATCAACAAAAAACGCTGTAATTAAGAACAATTCCTGTTCAGATAATTGACAAGAATTGTTTTCCGACTATAATAATTGGTAAGGAGGAAGAATGATTTTTGTATCAACGCTGGATGTCATACCAGGAAAAGTCGACGAATTACAAAGCATCATCAGATCGCTCGATGTTCCTGAAGATATCAAAATCAGGGAGTTTTTAAGTCTTTTTGGCAAACCTGACTTCATTGTGACGTTTGAAGCACCCAACGAAGAAAAGGCAATGTCATTCATTCTCAAATTTGTCTCAGCTGCGGTCCCAAAAACATCGCTCGGAGTACCAGTGGAGAATATGTAATGTCTGATGGACTCCGCACAGTTGCCAAAAAAGAACAGATATCTATCCGACTCCTCACATCAGGTATCAGGAAAGGTTACATCGTTCTCATAAAAAACCGTAAACACCGCATCGCTCCACTTGCGATTGGTAAAGGATTACGCACCAAAGTGAATGCGAATATTGGAACGTCTCCTGATGTCGCGCGTTTGAACTATGAGTTAAAAAAACTAACTACAGCAATTGAGGCTGGTGCAGATACTGTCATGGATCTCTCCACTGGTGGAAATGTTGATCGTATCAGAAGAGAAATCGTACGAGCGTCTTCTGTACCAATAGGAACAGTACCGATTTATCAAGTGGCAATCGAAGCACGAAAGAAGAAGAAGTCTTTTATCAAGGCTTCAGTAGACGAAATATTTGAGGTGATCGAGCGTCACCTTGATGACGGTGTTGACTTTATAACCGTGCATTGTGGTGTTACCAGAGAGAGTATTAAAGGAATGAAGCGGAAAAAACGCGTGTGTGGTGTCGTGAGTCGAGGCGGTTCAATGATGATCGAATGGATGTCGTACCATAAAAGGGAAAACCCTCTGTATGAATACTATGACCGGCTCTTAGATTTGGCAAAAAAATATAATGCGACCTTGAGTCTCGGTGATGGACTCAGACCAGGTTCAATTGCTGATGCTACTGATCAATACCAGATCAGGGAATTGATCGTAATTGGTGAACTCGTCAAAAGAGCGCGACGCGCACACGTCTCGGTAATGGTGGAGGGTCCTGGGCATATCCCTATTCACGAGATCGAGGCGAATATCCGTCTTGAGAAAAATATCTGTGATGGTGCACCTTTTTACGTATTAGGTCCGCTCGTCACAGATATCGGTGCTGGCTACGACCACATCGTCTCTGCAATTGGTGGTGCTCTGGCAGCGTACTATGGAGCTGACTACTTGTGTTATGTTACTCCATCAGAACATCTCGGATTGCCCACAGTCGAAGAGGTACGCGAAGGCGTTATTGCCTCACGGCTAGCAGCACATGCCGCAGATATTGCCAAAGGTTTTGAAGGTGCCAAACACATTGATCGTGAGGTTTCAAAGGCACGTTATGCACTCAATTGGCAAAAAGTCTTTAAACTTTTGGCTGATACTACAAAAGCCAAAAAAATCTTTAAGCGCTCCCGTTCAAAATCAAACCATACCTGCACGATGTGCGGTGAATTTTGTGCAATGAAAAAAACAAAAGAGGTTATGGAAAAATCTCAGAGGAAGTGAGCCATGGCTAACGTGTTAATCATTGAAGATAAAGCTAGTTTTGGTGATATGCTCAAGAGCACACTAGAAGACGCTGGACTCACTGTGAAATTGGTGAAAAGAGGCAGGGAAGCGTTGCAGGTATTTAAAAAAGAAAAGATCGAAATCGCCCTCATTGATTTACGTTTACCTGACATGGAAGGCATTGATCTCTTGCGTGAATTTAAAAAATTTGATACTGACACAAAATGTGTTATCATGACAGCCTTTGGAACGATTGACAAAGCAGTCGAGGCGATGAAACTCGGCGCCTATGATTTTCTTACAAAACCATTTGATGTTGAACAATTAATAACTTTTTTAAATAGAATTACTGAAGAGAATCGACGATACTACGAAAATATTCTGTTAAAAGACGAAGCAGCAAAAATACACGG
>Ga0111226_1016_pt1 | contig 20302 bp, 16 predicted proteins | sample DeeMarSWOR152_54_FD_80390 | JGI IMG/M metagenome (GOLD analysis project Ga0111226, IMG submission 80390) | candidate division TA06 bacterium DG_78 | reverse complement strand
CAATGCGTGGTATAAAAAATATATTGTGCAAAAAATTCCTTATATAATCTTAAAAATTGCCATGTCTGAAAATGGTAAGATATCAGGGTTCTCGGAGAAATACATCACATCCACTGCATCACTGAGATATGTTCATTCTCTCCGAAGCCGAGCGTGTGCTGTCCTCGTCGGCATCAACACAGTGCTCTCTGACAATCCCTACTTAACCGATCGATTGTTAGGACGACGTAACCCAACAAGGATTGTGATCGACCCTCACCTCAAGGTTCCACTTGAATCGAATTTTTTAAAACCTGATGCCAGACGTATCATTATTACGCAACAGAATAGTGATAAAAATAAAATAAAGTCCCTGACCGATGCCGGTATCGAATTTCTTCTCCTCGAAGGAGAGCATTTTTTGCTCACGACAATTCTGCAAAAACTTGGTGCGTTCCACATTGGTTCAGTGCTCATAGAAGGCGGTGGTCAGGTATTTACCAAATTTTTCGACGAGCAACTATATGATGAATTGTATGTATTCGTTGCACCAAAAACCATTAACAAAGGTCTCGAAATCAACATCGACAGCAATGTATTAAAGGGAATACAACCAATAAAAATCGGGGAGGATATATTGTATCATGTTTACCGGAATAATTGAAGAAGTAGCAAAAATTTCAAAAATATCGAGAGGGAAAATACATATCGAATCTAATCTTAAAGTCAAAGAGGGCGATAGTGTTGCAATTCAGGGTGCCTGTCTCACAATAATGGATATCGACAATAAGGGATTTTTTGTCGAGGCAATGAAGCAGACAATGGGCATAACAACAGTCTCTCAATGGAAGGCTGGTGATCATGTAAATCTCGAGCGTGCATTAAAAATAGGCGAGCGTTTAGGTGGTCATATCCTCTTAGGGCATGTAGATGAACTCGGAAAATTTATTCGAATAAGAGGGAACGAATACTACTTCCAAATTAATAACAAAAATGCCAAATATCTGATTCCCAAAGGCTCGATTGGCATTAATGGCGTTAGCTTAACAGTTACCACTATATCAAAGAATATATTTTCTGTATCCTTGATTCCCTATACACTGAAAAAGACCACACTGGGTAGTCTCAAAATCAGTTCGTTTATAAATATCGAATACGATTATTTTATAAAAATTCTATCAATTAACAAGGCTTAGCCTCTGATAAATGAGGCTAAGTCTTTAAGAGATTAAGCCATTTTTTTAGCTTATGATCTCAATAATATGTATGTTTCTCTTTTTCAACTCCCCAAGAAATTTTTTATAGAGACCTTCTTTTATTCCATCTTCTGGTGCAACAATTCCTTTCTCTTTTATTTCATCTCGAGCAATGAGTCGTGCAGTAATTGCCATCGGAAATCCTGTAACCCTCATCATTGATGAGATATTATTTTTTGTATCTGCCTCATCCCACATATAGTATTCGATCTTCATGTTCTTACCATCTTTCTTCCCCTCGAGTGTGTTATACATAACGCACACATCAGTTTCACCTTCACGGGGTTGAAGCCGTGGTGTAATAATTGACAGAAGGAATTTTCTCGGGATTATCTTTGTACCCTCAAAATTGACTGGTTCAATATCGAGCATACCACATTCCTTTAATGTCTGCACACCCTGCCAGTGGCCAGGCCAACGAACCGTCTTTTCAGCAAACTCCTTGAGCTGTTGCCGTGTAAAGAGAAAACTGGGCATACCAGGAGTCACTGCACATTCTAATTCCTCGTCCTTGCCACACTGGTTGAATCTGAATTTTTCGAGGTCGGTCGTGGCATCGACCTCTACAATCTTGCCATTTTTAATCACATTTAGCTTGATCATGTATTCCCTCAAGACGTGTTCGAATGCCCAGGTAATCATATACCTCAAGGGGTGTTTTGCAGCAGCCTCTTTTGATGGAATACCACCAACCCGCGCGACCGCCCGCTCTGCGACATCCATCTTTCTAATGCCGTCTCCGAGTGTTATGTTGCTGAGACCCGGTGCAAAACCCATACCATCGACAAAGGTAACTCCATTTTCTACTGCCTTGCTATGGAGCCACTCACCATAATCAACAAGCTTCATACCGCTCGGAAGTTCTAATCCTTCAGTTTCATAAGCATCGGGTGTACGGTGGAACTCCTCGATAGTGTCCACAATATGCAACCCAGCTTCAATTGCACAATGGGCGACCTTATAACTTGTCTTCCGATCAGGCAGCGTGAGGACACCAACATCGTACTGTTTCATCACCATTTTTGTCTCTTCTTTGTTGTTGATGTCGAGGATATGTGGAACAATTTTATCACTGCCTACCCAGTTCTTTGTCTCTTCAAGGGCTCCTTGACGCCTTCCAACGATCCCTATCTTTTCGATTTCACTATCTTTGGCCAAATCCCACGCAACTGCCGAACCAATCTTTCCTGAACCTCCGAAGACCAAAATTTTCATAGAGCTGTCCTCCTTTCTAGTACTAAATTAGTGTATTAATCATTGTAAATAAAATGGCCTGATTGTGATACCAATTTTCTCTAACCCATGCTTGGCGATTTCTTCTAATCTCTCTGGAAACACTTTTTTAATATTTGTATTCGGCACAGGACGATCCAACGAATAAATATGAGCCTCAACCGGCTTAATTACCGCCAATCGTTCAAAATAGGTATCTAACGCATCTTCTCCTACATTTGAAGGATTTCCATCCATGATTACCGTCTGAATGTATATTCCCTCTACCTGTCTGAGCATAGTAACAATTTCATCAAAATTGACATCAATTGCAGGCCTGTTAATTTTTTTAAACAGAGTTGAATTCCCGGCATCAAGTTTAAAAACAGGAAGATCGATCAACGTAAGGACTTTTCTCACTTCTTCGAATTTCAGGCCTGTTGAATTTGAGAGTAATGCAATCTTCACACCAGCCCGGTATTTATTTCTTACCTCCATTACACCCCTCACGATATCACCGAAATAAGGATGCAGTGTTGGCTCTCCATTTCCTGAAAAAGTTATATAATCAAACGTATTGTTCGACCTCATTGCCCTCTCAACGTCATCCAGTACCTCTGTGCTCTTCGGTAAATCTCTCAGATGTTTTGTCATAGTAAGCGTGAGGACATCGGTCAATCCATAGTGACAATAAACGCAATTAAATGAACACAATTTATAGTGAAAAGGCATTATATTAATACCTAATGATTTACCTAAACGGCGGGAATTAATTGGTCCATAGAGCACACCTTTCTGCAAAGGAAGAATCATTGTTGTAATTATAGCCATTTAACCTCCCATGTCCACCCTTGACTTTTTTAAAAAAATGTGGATAATTATACATAAGGAGAAATAAATATGGCATTACCAAAGGAGAAAAAACAAGACATAATTGAAGCTCATAAACAGCATCATAAAGATACTGGTTCGCCTGAGGTACAGATTGCGATTCTGACTGAACGAATCAAAAATCTTACTGAACATCTAAAACAGTTCCCAAAAGATAAGCACTCACGACGGGGACTTATTAAGATGGTAAACGATCGCCGTAGCCATCTTAACTATTTGATGAAGAAAGATACGGCAAGGTATCTAAAAATAATTGATGCCCTCAAATTAAGGGGTTAATTAATTTGTATGCTGAAGAATTAACTCTTGGCGAAAAATCGTTAAGAATCGAAACAGGACGTGTTGCACGACAGGCAGCTGGTGAATGTGTCGTTTCTTATGGCGATACTTTTGTGCTCGTTTGTGTAACGTTCAAACCAGACATCAGTGAAAACGTCGATTTTTTACCCTTAATAGTTGACTATCGTGAGCTCTCTTTCGCAGCCGGCAAGATTCCAGGTGGTTTCATAAAGAGAGAAGGCAGACCATCAGACAGCGAAATTCTCAGTTCACGACTCATTGACCGACCATTGCGAGCCCTCTTTCCAGAAAATTTTAGAAATGAGGTTCAAATTATTGCACATGTTTTATCTTCGGATGTAGAACATGAGGCTGATACACTCGGCATAATCGGAGCATCCACTGCACTACTCATCTCTGAACTACCCTATTCAATACCAGTAGCAGCTGTGAAGGTTGGTCTGATCGATGGCTCCTATGTTATAAACCCGACGATGGCGCAGCAAGAACAGTGTAAGATTAATTTGGTGATTGCTGGCACCAAGGATTCTGTCGTTATGGTTGAAGGTTGCGCCCAAGAGGCATCAGAACAAGAAATCATCGATGCAATAAAATTTGCTCAACCCGACATTAAACGCATTATTGAACTACAAGAAACGGTCAGGGAAAAAGTCGGTGCGACGAAGATTGAGTTCAACAATCCATTCGTCGATGAAACATTATTTAGTGAAATAAAAGATGAGTTGGGTGATGATATCAATCAGATCTGCGTATTTAAAGAAAAAAAAGCTCGCGAAGAAGCAATATATCAACTCATAAAATCAATCGCAGAAAAGATGCAGGAAAGAGATGAACAGATTGAACAAAAAATTAAATGGGTCGTTGATGTCATGCTTCGTGATAAAATGAGAAACATGGTTCTGCAGACAAAGAAGAGAATTGACGGCCGTTCCCTCACTGATATTCGTCCTCTTTCATGTGAAATTGGCGTCTTACCGAGAACCCATGGCTCAGCCCTGTTCACCCGTGGCCAAACGCAGAGTCTCGCAGTTACTACCCTCGGTACGGCTAGTGATGAACAGCGGATTGACGCTATCTATGGAGAGGAATCAAAATCATTTATGCTTCACTATAATTTTCCCCCCTTTTCAACGGGTGATGTTAAACCGCTCCGTGGTCCTGGACGCAGAGAGATCGGTCATGGTGCATTAGCTGAGCGGGCAATTCTACCGGTCCTGCCGAATGACGAGAATTTCCCCTACACGACGAGGGTCGTTTCAAACATTCTCGAATCCAATGGTTCTTCTTCAATGGCGAGTGTGTGCGGTTCATCGCTGGCACTAATGGATGCAGGCGTACCAATTAAAACCGCAGTCGCTGGTATTTCTATTGGCTTGGTCAAGGAAAGAGACCACTACGAATTTCTCACCGATATTCTCGGTGATGAAGACCACTATGGAGACATGGATTTTAAGGTTGCGGGAACAGTGAGTGGCATAACCGCCATCCAACTTGACCTGAAAATTAAAGGATTGGATGTAGATATTCTTTCTCAAGCACTCATCATTGCGAAAGAAGCTCGGGGACAAATATTGAAAGTGATGAATAGCACAATTAGTTCACCACGGAGTGAACTTTCCAAATATGCACCGAAGATTATTGCCTTTTCAATACCAAAAGACAAAATTGGTGAAGTAATTGGCCCGGGTGGGAAGGTTATCAGAAAGATTATTGCTGACTTAGATGTTGAAATTGACATCGAAGATGATGGCAAGGTAACCATTGCAGGTACTGATAGTCACAATGTTGAAAAGGCACAGACTACAATCAAGGGTATTGTACAAGAGGCTGAGGTCGGCAAGGTATATGTTGGTCAAGTAAAGAGAATTACAAAATTTGGTGCATTTGTAGAGATCCTTCCAGGGAAGGAAGGCCTGGTACATATCTCAAAGCTTTCACGCCGTCGGGTAAGAAAGGTCGAGGATGTTGTTAACATTGGCGATGAAATTGTCGTCAAAGTTTCTGAAATTGACGATCAGGGGAGAATAAATCTTATCCGCAAAGAACAAAATTCTCAGTGAAACTGTAAGTCCTACTGTATCAATCGTAGCAGAGGCATTACCCCATTTTTATTCATTTTCGCTCGGTTGCTTCATTAACTACGGCTCCAGAGACGAAAAACCCGAAGATAATGGCATTACGCACCTCATTGAACATATGCTCTTTAAAGGAACATCTCAAAAATCAGCCATTGAGATTATTAAGCTCATCGAGGGACTCGGTGGTTCATTCGATGCCTTTACCACAAAAGAAAATCTGTTGATAATTACAAAATTTCTTTCTGGACATATCACGGCAGTTTTTGACCTCATCGTTGAATTGCTCCTAGAATCTACGATTGATCATGAAGAACTCAGTAAAGAGAAATCAGTCGTTCTCGAAGAAATAAAATCAAATAATGAAGATCCTGCAGAGTATGTTTTTGATCTGTTTTATAAGAGTCTATTTCCAAATCACCCAATGGGATTGCCAATCGCCGGTTCAGTAGAATCGGTGAACACGATGAATGTTGAAAAAACAAAAAATTATTACCAGGAGCTGTGGAAGCAAAGAATGATCATTGTTCTCAGTGGCAATTTTGATTACAAAAAAGTGGTTGAGCGAGCTCAGACCAAATTATCTCACTTCGAACTGGGTAACATGAGTAGAACAAAACCAAATGCCCAATGCGGTAACATCGTGGTTCAAAAAAGAAAAGAGATATCTCAGGTGCATTTTGTCTTTGGCAATGCAGGTGTGGAATTTCGATCGCCTCGTCGTTACCCACTTTCGATTTTAAATACTGTATTCGGTGGTGGCATGTCATCGAGACTCTTCCAAGGTTTACGAGAACAATACGGTTTGGTTTATAATGTTCAATCTTTTCATGATTTTTATAGTGATTGTGGTATATCAGGATTTTACTTTGTTTGCGATAAAAAAAATCTGAAAGCCGTGGCACAGCAATTACGACGCATCTTTGATGATGTCCATAAAAGCGGTTTCAGTAGTGGGGAAATAGAACTTGCCAAAACATATCTATCGGGGAATCTCCTACTGAACCTGGAGACGTCAACGAATCGAATGCTCCGGCTCGGTAAAGAGATGTCGCACACTAATAAGATTACAACGATAGACGAAACACTCAATCACATTCGTTCTCTGGATACTGAGCAAATTAATGAACTCATAAAGGATTATCTAAATCCGCATACGTATACGGTTGCAGCGATAGGGCCAATTGAAAAACATGAGGTTGAGGATATAGTAACGTCGATCGCACGATAACACGTTACTGATCGAACACTACCAATCAATTGACTTCATTTTATTATCTTGTATAATGAGATAACATATCATGAAATTAAAGTTAATCGCACCGGCAGTTGTTGATGAGAAAAAACGAGGAATGCAGGGACGGGCTTTTCAACTACCACCGCTCTCTCTCGCAACGGTAGCTGCAGCGACCCCAGAGCATGTGGATGTTGAAATAATTGATGAAGCAATAGAGCCTGTCAATTACAATTGTGATGCTGATATGGTTGGTGTTACTGCCCTCACACGATTTGCCCCTCATGCATATGAAATTGCTGATCGTTTTAAACAACGAGGTGTAAAGGTTGTCATGGGCGGATTGCATCCATCTGCACTCCCCGAAGAAGCAATAAAACACTGTGATGCAGTCGTCATTGGCGAAGCTGAAGGTATTTGGTCCAAATTAATAAAAGATTTTGAGAAAAACCGATTAAAGAAGTTCTACAAAAATAAAAATTTTATAGACTTATCCATAGTTCGATCACCGCGTCGAGATTTATTCAAAAAAGAGCGTTACCTATTCACCCACTTGATCCAAACAACCAGGGGCTGTCCATTTAATTGCAGTTTCTGCAGTGTAACGAAATTTTTTGGCAGAACATTTAGAACACGTCCGGTTGAATGTGTCATTAAGGAAATTCGCGACATGAAGACAAAGTTCCTTGGATTCTCTGATGACAATATATTTGGCAACCGTATCTATGCGCGTAAACTATTTTCGGTATTAAAGTACGAAGGCGTGATATGGATGGGTCAATCTTCGATAAATATTGCGGATGATTCCGAGCTGTTACGTCTTGCTGCACGGAGCGGTTGTAAGGGCGTATTTATCGGCCTCGAGTCTGCAGAATGTGAGTCACTCACCCAGATGAACAAAGGTTTTTTAAAACCACAGAAGTTTAAAGATTCAATTGCAAGATTACATGATGAAGGGATCGGTATTTTAGGTGCCTTTGTGCTTGGAAATGATAATGAAGACACGTCAATATTCCAAAAAACACTGGAATTTGCAAAAAAGATAAAACTTGACCTGGCACAATTTGCCATTCTCACACCATACCCTGGTACTGCCATATATAATAAATTGATAAAAGAAAATAGAATATTTAATTTCGATTGGGCAAAATATGATGCCGGCAATGCCGTATTTCAACCACTGAAAATGACTGCTGAAAAACTAAAAGAAGAAGTTGATAAGATGTGGCGTGAATTTTACCGATTCGATGAAGTTGTGTTACGACTCCTAAAATTAGGTAAAAGGTTACCTGTCCAAATTTTACCACTCTTACTTCTGAATTTCAGTTTTCGAAAAGAAATCGCTGCAACACAAAATTTACCCAGCCCCTTTACAAGAGGCTGGGTAAATGCCTAAAGAATGAAAATCAAGGTAAGACCTGAAGATTTTGGCGTCAAAGAGTCAATCAATCTGCCGTTTTCTAAAAAAGGAGACTATACAATTCTTACATTAGAAAAAAAATATTGGAACACTTTAGAGGTTATCGATTTCGTGGCAAGAAAGCTATCTCTGTCAAAGAATTTATTTTCACGGGCAGGATTGAAAGACCGCTATTCTTATTCGACTCAGTACCTCTCATTCAAGTGTGATTTCACCGCTACAATCAGAGAGAAAAATTTTGTACTACATCCAACAGGAAAATCTGACCGACCAATATCACCACATCACCTTATTGAGAATAAATTTTTTATAATACTCCGCAGCCTCACAAGGTCTGAATTAGAAAAAATAAACACGAATTACAACGAGATTACTCGCTACGGTATTGCCAATTATTTTGATGAACAACGTTTTGGGTCAGCAAAGCACCGGAAAGGATTTTTTTGCAAAAGAACTCATGTTGAAACACTATCGCGGTGCTTTGAAGCTCTTTCTCTGTTATCCATCGAAAGATGATACTAAACAAGTCAAAATATTCAAAAATTTTTGCCGAGAGCATTGGGAAGAATGGCAGGATTGCTATCCTCTCTCACCTATCAGATATAAAAATATTATTTTATATCTTACGGGTAAACCGAGGGACTATAAAAATGCAATAAAAAAAATAAACAGAGACCTCTTGAACATATTGCTTCTTGCATACCAATCGTATCTTTTCAATCTAATACTCAACGCAGTTATTAATGAATATGGTATCGGTATTAGACATATCCCCTACTGCGTGGGTGAATTTTTATTCTATAGGAAGATAAAAAATTTATCTCACATAATAGAAAACACAAAAATACCAATGATAAATGAAACAACAAAATTGCACGGTTTTCTGAAAAATATAATACAACTAATTTGCGAGAAAGAAAATATAGAAATTAAAGATTTCGCGCTGCGACCGATGCGGCTATGAGGTGTGCGATTCAAATCATTTTTACGACCAGCTATTGTCTTTCCACAAAATTTTATTGTGGAAGAACCTCGAGATGATGATCTTTACATACACAGAAAGAAAATTCACATAAGATTCAGCCTGCCGCCAGGATCGTATGCGACACTCGTGATAAAGAGATCGGTACTGTAAATAACTGCACTGTATAACATTTTGATATATTGTTGACAATTTATATGATTACTGTTATAATCCTTGCAGTTACTATAAAAGGATGTAATCCTTACAGTTACTATAAAAGGATATAATCCTTACAGTTACTATAAAAGGATATAATCCTTACAGTTACTATAAAAGGATATAATCCTTACAGTTACTATAAAAGGAGGAAAGAAATGCGCAATTTCATTTTACTTGTGCTGCTCAGCTTATTTTTACACGGTGATATAGTCTATGAAATGACAACCACGACCGAGGGTCTCACTGGTACAGAAGCCACTGAGATATCTACGATTTTCTATATTAAAGGTGAGTGTCGTCGAAAAGAGAGTATAATAAAAAATCCGACAACTGGCGAAGAAACCACAATTACTATTACTCGCCTTGATAAGCAAGTCATATGGACATTAGATATGGAGCACCAGCAATACACAGAAACTAAATTAATAGAAACAGCACGGTCTAATGAGAAATTTGAAGACACAGAAAAACCCAAACTCCCCGAGATTATCATCGAAAAGACAGGAAAAGAAAAAGAGATTCTCAACAAAACCTGCGAAGAGGTTATTATTTCGATGAAATTGTTAACTGAGGAAAATAATCTTATGGTGACTCAGACAATGTGGGTGTCGCAGGATATCGAAGGTTATAAAGAGATTAAAGAATTTAATGCGAAATTTTCTTCGCTAAGCCCAGGGCAAACAGGTGTATTGAGGACCGGAATGGATAAGGAATCTTTTCAAAAACTCCAGGAAAATATTGAGGAAATTGAAGGATTCCCGCTGGAACTCTCATTGGATATCCATATGGGAGACCAAATAATGCCTCTTTCGATAAAATCACACAGTATCGTAACAAAAATTGAAACAATACCAATACATGAGAAGGTCTTCGAAATACCTGAAGGTTTTGTACCTTCAGAACAATAGATGCAGATGGATGATTACAGGTGCTTTGTCGCTATTTTATCTGTATGAATCTGCATCTATCTATCTGAATCTAATGGAATAAAAAGGGTATTTTTGTGTATAATAGTATAGAGAGTGATGATACGTTGATAGATATGATTAAAAAAGGGGATTGCGATGCTTTTAATCCCTTGGTAGAACGGTATAAAATGTCTCTCTATCGGCTCATGTATCGAATGGTTTATAATCGAGATGATGCTGAAGATCTTGTTGAAGAAGCTTTTATAAAAGCCTATAAGTCGATTTCAACTTTTGAAATTGGAAAATCGTTCTACGCATGGATATCTCGAATTGCAGTGAACAATGCGATAAATTTTTTAAAAAAAGAAAAGCGATCCACTGTGCAGCCTCTCGAATGGCATGAACATAGTCTGGCAGATAAAAAAGGAGATCCAGTGAAGATGACAAAACAGAAATTACTAAAAGAGCGGATTGGTGCAGCAATGGCGAAACTACCTGAAGAGTTCCGTACGATTCTCCTTTTGCGTGTTGAAGAGAACTTCTCGTATGCGGAGATTGGCAGAGTTCTCAAAATTCCTAAAGGGACAGTGATGTCGCGGCTTGCGCGTGCGCGGCAAAAGTTAAGAAAAATATTTGAGGAGATGGAGTGAAAAAATATGAAATGTGATTTGTCAATTGAACTTTTAAGTGGCTATCTCGATGGTGAACTCGATGATGAACAGCGGGTGTTTGTTGAGAAACATCTCAAACAATGTCGACGCTGTAGAAATGCATTTAAAGAGTTTGCCCTCTTGGACGAACAGATTAGAAAACAAAAATTTGAAGAACCATCAAGGGAATTCATCTTTGGTGTGAATCGCCGGATAATAGACAAAGTTAAGAAAAAGAAACCTTTTTTTATCTTTCGCTATACACCAGTGTTTGCACCTGCTGCAGTGGCAATTCTCCTATTTGTTGTACTTATTAATATCAGCAAACATGAAAGAATGATAGGAATTGATGACAGAGTTGTCTATGCTGAAATTACTCCCCGCCAAAAGCTGGAACTCCAGATTCCAGAATCAAAAATTGTTGATGTAAAAGAAGCAGAGAAGAAAATTGTTGCTAAAACAGAAACGAGAGCTGGGACGTCAGAAATAACACCAGCATCAGAAGAAGTCGCGAAAATAGCCACGTACGAAGGAGCAGATGAATTATATACATTAGATGATGGAGGTGAACTGCAGGTACCAAAAGATCAAATCACCAGAGCAATCATTGATTCAACTGGCAGGGTCCTCAAGGTTGCAACAGGCAATTCAATTATTCCTGAGCGAGATACGGTGATGGAAAATCGATTGCAAGGCCAACGGTTAACTGCACCAACTATCGCTGGTAAAAAAACCCAGATGTATGTAGATCTCACTCCCGTGCAAAAAGCCAACCACTAAACAAATCTATTTTACGATTTCATGTAGTAACAGGAAAAATTAATGCGTGTAAGAGTCGTAGTCGCACCTCGAGCAAAGAAAGCTGAAATTATTGAACTACAAAATGGTTGCCTGAAGGTAAAACTCACCTCACCCCCAATTAAAAACAGGGCAAATAGAGAATTGATTGAATTACTCTCCCACTATTATCAGGTAAGAAAATCAACTATTCGAATTATACGAGGTGTACACTCCCGAGAGAAATTAATTGAGATTGACACATAATGTTGAATCTATACATCTGTCTTGAATGGCCACTATTCTCATTTCCTTCTATCTATTGTATCCAATAATGTTTTAATTTTTTCAAGCCATCCTTGAGCACCCGAGTTTTCAAAAATTTTTTCCGCCTCGTCACTATGTCTCTTTGCCTCATCAATATTCCCTCTTGTGCATAGAATTTTAGAGAGTTCGTAATGTGATAGTGCGAGTTCCCAATTAACCCTCTCTTTTTTTGCAAGTTTAATTGATTGCTCAAGAGCAGTTTTCGCCCTTTCATAATTACGTTCTGATAAAGCCTTGCCCATTGCTCTGAGTGCAGGAATCTCACAGCTTCCAGCACCAACCTTTTTTGCCAAAAATTGTGCCTTTTCTGCAAATTTGTATGCATCGTTATATTTTTTCTGCTCAGTATATAACTCAGATAGATTTGTGTAAACTTCTGAGAGACCTATTTTATGACCAGTCTCGCTCAATATTTTTTCCGCCTTTTTCAAATAATCTCTACTACGTTCGAATTCCTGTTTTTCTAAGTAAATAGCGCCAATCTTAATACATGCATGTCCGATTCCCATTTTGTCATCGATTTCTTCTGATATGGTGAGGTGCTTCGTAAAAAACTTCAGGGCATTCTCAACATCACCCCATGCTCTATAAACACTACCAATATTATGGGACGCAGTACCAATGACGTTCTTATCACCGATCTCTTCTGATATAGTAAGAGATTGTTGATAATATTCCATGGCCGTAGTAAATTCTCCTCTCGAATTATAGATACCTCCGATGTTATTGAATGCACGACCAATCGCGTTTTTATCGCCAACCTCTTCTGATATGGTGAGACATTTCTGGTAATACTCAAGTGCTGTATCGAGTTCTCCCTTATTACGATAGAGAAGACCAATATTCAGAGAAGCCTTGGCAATACCCATTGTGTGGTCTATCTCCTGAAATATATCGAGTCCCTTCTGGTAGTGTGTCAGTGCGGCATCGAGTTCACCTCTTGAAAAATAGACGAGCCCCAGGTTATTATACATAGTACCAATATTTGTTTTATCATTGAGACCTGTCATAATTGACATCGTCTTTTTGTAGTACTTCAAAGCCTGATCATAAGCGCCAGTTCTGAATGCAATATGGCCAAGATTCGTAAGTCCACGTGCGTAGACCCTCGGACTTTTCTTTTCATCTATTTTCTTAAACGCATCAGTTATGCGTTTTTCTGACTGTTTGTAGTCACCTTTTCCTTCAGAGAGCAACCAGGCATAATCGATGAGAATTTCTGCCAATATTATTGATGTTGGTATATCTTTCACTATTTTCATGGCATCTTCATAGCAAGAAGTGGCAGTGGCGTACTCAGCTTTGCGAAAGAATATTTTGCCAATTTTTCGCTTTATGTTTGCTCGCTGTTCTGCATCACCGTAATATTCAAGGGCATATTCATAGTCATTAAATGCCAAATCATACTCTGACTTAAGCTCTCGCACATCACCCCTCTTTTCATAAAGTTCTGCCATATGCTCTCGGTCAGCATCGGAATGTATCTTAGTATATACCTCGATCGCCCTCGTGTAACACTTTATTGCTACATCATTATGGTACAGCTCTTTTGCTTGATCAGCAGCTTTCTGGTAATACTCATACGATTTATCATAAATCTCACCATTGTGATAATGGTAAGCAAGAACCTCATAGTAGTCTTCAATCTTTTTCTTGAATATTTTCTCAATACACTCTGCAGTTTTCTTATGAATCTCTCGCCTCTTTTTTATTAACAAACCATTGTATGCAACATCTCGAATGAGGATATGCCGAAACTCTGGTTCTGGTGTATCAATTTTTGTAATAAATTCAGTGCGATCAAGCATCTCAATAGATTTTTCTATCTTTTTCACTCCGGTATTACAAAACAAAATTGAATATGGAAAACTCCGCCCGATTACTGCTGCGTGCTCCAATACTTCTCGTGGTTCAGAAACAAGCCGGTCGACCCGCGACCGTATAACCGCCTCAATAGTATCAGGGACTTCAAATGATAATATATCAGAGACAAATTGCCATGTTTCTCTTTTCTGTCTCAACACACCCTGATCAATGAAGGATCGCAATATCTCTTCTATGTAAAACGGATTACCCTCTGATTTTTCGAGGATTAATGATAAAGGATCGCTCGGCAAACCAGGAATGCTGAGAAGGTTTACAACGAGTGTTGTCACATCAACAGTACTGAGTGGTGTCAACCTGATTTCCGTATATCGTTTCTTGAAAATCATCTGGAGTGCCTGCCTTATCTTATAAAATCCTGTTTCTTGTTCATGACGCGTTTCAAAGAGAAATAAAATCTGTTCATTCTTTAAGGCATCGAGTAAAAAGAGAATTAAATCTAGCGCCTCAGGATCAATCCAATGCATATCTTCGAAATAGAGGACAACTGGTTTTACCTTTGTCATCTCCTTAAGTAATGCCTTGACTGACGCATACATCTCCACGCGCAAAGATCTAGGATCAAGATGTTTCACTCTGTCCCTGAGTTCTACTGGCACTTCAATGGATAGAAACAGACACAGATATGTGAAGTATTTATCTATTTTTTCTTTTAAGAAGCGTTGTACCTGTTGCTTCAACTTGCCACGCGCCACTGGGCCAGAATCGAGTTCATCGATCTTACAGTAAGAACGTAACTGATCAAGAAAAACCGAAAACGGAACTGTCTTACCGTATGAAAAGCACTTACCCCCTATCCATACGACCTTGCCCTCAGTCTCTCGACGCACCTCCTCGATAATACGTGATTTACCGAGACCTGCCTCACCAATGAGCGATATTACTTCGGCCTTATTTCTACCTAGACGCTCCACAACTGACCGTATCAAACTAAATTCCTTAATCCTTCCTACTAACGGAGATGACAGTTCTGCAATACCACGCTTACGCTGAGGTGTTTCTTTTATTCCAACCACATGATACGGCACAACTTTTTCTGTCTTTCCCTTCACAGATACCGGCCGCAACCTCTCCATTTCAAATAGATACTCGGTAATCCGTTGCACTGACTCACTCACTAATATCTCATCATTCTTTGCCAATTCCATGAGTCGCGACGCCAAATTCACAGTATCTCCCATTACTGTATAGTCCATTCGTAAATTCGAACCAACACCACCAACTACAACCGTGCCTGAGTTGATTCCGATATGAACGGAAAGGTTTATCTGTTGTTTCTCATTAAAACGTTCCACGGCTCTCATAATCTCTAAAGCAGTGTGCACTGCACGTACTGGATCATCCTCGTGGACGAGCGGTGCACCAAAGAGTGCCATAATGCAATCACCAATAAACTTATCAATCGTCCCTTCGTACTTGTACACTACCTTGATCAATTCACGAAAGAGACTATTGATTAACTCGCGAACCTCTTCAGGATCGAGCTTTTCTGCCAACGACGTAAACCCTGACACATCGACAAAGACGACCGTCACCTTCTTACGTTCGCCGCCAATCTTTGCCGCTAAAATCTTACTCCTCATTGCCTCGGGTAGGGTACTCTGAATGATATCTGTACTCTGCTCAGCAGCTCCTACGAGTGCGGCACCACACTGTCCGCAGAATTTCATACCCTCAAGACAATCAAACCCACATCGTAAACATTTCATATATATGTATAATAAGAGATTTTAAAATAAAGTCAATGGATATAAATATACAATGGTCTTACTGCATATGAGCATCTAATTTTTGCATCTCTGTTTCTATACATTCGGCTTTCTTGAGCCACGCTTTCGCAAGCAACTTCTGAAAAATCCCTTTTGCCATTGAAATATATTCTTTTACTTCATCGATTCTTTTTATTGAGATTAGAATTTTTGCAAGTTCATAGTAACATATGGCGAGTTCCCAAGTGGCATTTTCTTCTTCAGCAAGAGCGATCGATTGTTTTATACAATCGATCGCTTTCTCAGGATTCTCTTTTGATAACACCATTCCCATTACCCTGATAGCAGATATCTCATAACCTCGTACACCGAGTTTTTTTGCAAGCATCATTGCGTTTTCAGCACATTCTTGAGCATCCTTATAGTTCTTCTGGAGAATATTCAACTCAGACAGTTCTATATAGACCTCTAATAGTCCTATTCTGTATCCTGTCTCTTGTAATATTTTCTCTGCCTTCTCATAATAATCTTCTGCCTGTTTTAATTTTCCATACTCTTTATAAACGATACCGATATTGAGATATGCATATCCAATGTTATTTCTAAAATCGTTTTCCTCTGAAATTGTAAGACCTCTTGTATAGTAATCTAGTGCAATGTCAAATTCTCCTCTCCTATGATAAACCACTCCGATATTTAAACAAGCTCTACAAATCCCGCCGGTATCCCCGATTTCTTCTGATATAACGAGATACCTTTTACAGTAGTCTAACGCAGCATCAAAGTCACCAATGGCGTTATAGATAGTACCAATATTATTAAACGTCATACCAATTAAATTTTTATTACCTATCTCCTCTGCAACAATTAGACATCTCTTATAGTATTCCAATGCTGTATCGAGTTTCCCTTTATTTTGGTAGACAAGCCCGATGTTCGATAATGCCAAAGCAACTCCTATTGTATGTCCTATTTCTTTTGAAGTGTTGTGACCTCTACTGTAATATTCTAATGCAGTATCAAGTTCACCTTTCGAACAGTACACATTTCCAAGATTATTATAGATACCGCCAATGCCTTTTTTATCATTTAATTCCATCAAGATTGACTTTGTCTTTTTGTAATATCTCAGTGTTTCATCATAATCATGCTTCCTAAACGCGATATTACCAAGAATTCTTAATCCATGTGCATAAATTTCGGGCTCTTTTTTCTTATCTAATTTTTGAAATGCTTCCTCGATCATCTTCTCTGACCTTCGATAGTCACCTTTGCCTTCAGAAATAAGTGTAGCATAATCTATAAGGATTTCTGATAAAATTGGAGATGTTGGAGTGTGATTAAAAATTTTAATTGCCTCTTCGTAAAAAGAAATTGCGGAAGTATACTCACCTTTTTGAAAAAATATCTTGCCTATTTTTCTTTTTATATCCGCTCGCTTTTCGATATTTTTATAATAATCAAAAGCACACTCATAATCTTTAAGTGCATCATCATATTCAGCCTTTAGTTCTCGTACATCACCCCTCTTTTCAGAAAGCTCTGCCATATGCTCTCGGTCATCATCAGAATATATCTTAGTATAAACCTCGATCGCCCTCGTGTAACACTTTATTGCTACATCATTATGGTATAATCCTTTTGCTTGATCAGCAGCCTTGTGGTAGTACTCGTATGACTTATCATAAATCTCAGCATTGTAGTAATGATACGCAAGTACCTCATAGTAGTCTTCGATCTTTTTCTTGTATATCTTCTCAATACACTCTGCCGTCTTCATGTGTATCTCACGCCTACGCTTCTTTAACAAACCATTATACACAACATCCCTAATTAAAATATGACGAAACATAGGTTCTGGTTTAGTAATGTTCATTATAAATTCTGCACGATCAAGCACCTCAATCGCTTTGTTGATCTCCTCTATCTTAGCCGTACAGAAGAGAATCGGATAGGGGAAATTTCTCCCAATGACCGAAGCACAGCCTAATACCTCTTTAGGCATGTGACCAAGACGATCAACCCTCGATCGAATTACCGCCTCGACGGTATCAGGAACTTCAAACAATAACACATCAGAAATAAATCGCCACGATTCCCCACTCCGTTTTAGCATACCTTGATCGATCAAAGAACGAATTATCTCCTCAATGTAAAAAGGATTACCCTCTGATTTCTCAATGATCAACGATAATACATCCTTTGGAAAATCAGAAATCTTCAAAAGATTCTGCACAAGTGTAGTGACATCATTGGCAATGAAAGGTGGCAACCTTATTTCAGTATAACGATTCTTATACATCATCTGTACCGCTTGCCTTATTTTATAAAAACCCGTTTCCTTTTCTGGGCGCGTCTCAAAAAGAAAAACAATCGACTCATCCTTTAATGTATCAAGAAGAAAAAGCATAAGATCCAGTGACTCAGGATCAATCCAGTGCATATCTTCGAAATAGAGAACGACAGGTTTTACCTTTGTCATTTCCTTAAGAAATGCCTTAGCCGATACATACATCTCCAAGCGTAAGGATTTCGGATCAAGATGTTTCACTCTATCCTTCAGTTCCTCTGGTACTTCGATAGAGAGGAACAGACACAGATACGTGAAGTACTTATCTGTTTTTTCCTTTAAAAAGTATTGTACCTGTTGTTTCAGCTTGCCACGTGCCACTGGTCCAGAATCGAGTTCATTGATCTTACAGTAAGAACGTAACTGATCGAGAAAGACCGAAAACGGAACTGTCTTACCGTATGAAAAGCACTTACCTCCTATCCACACGACCGTACCATCAGTTTCTCGACGCACCTCCTCGATAATACGTGATTTACCGAGACCTGCCTCGCCAATGAGCGATATTGCTTCTGCCTTATTTCCACTGATACGCTCCACTACAGACCGTATCAAACTGAATTCCTTAATCCTTCCTACTAACGGAGATGACAGTTCTGCAATACCACGTTTACGCTGCGGTGTTTTCTTCATCCCGACTACACGATACGGTGTAACCTTCTCTGCCTTCCCTTTTATCACTACGGACTTCAATTTATTCATTTCAAATACGTATCTAGTACTCTTAAAAACCGACGCACTCACAAGGATCTCATCATCCTTAGCCAATTTTAACAAACGTGAAGCAAGATTCACTGTATCACCTATCACCGTAAAGTCCATTCGCATATCAGAGCCTACACCACCAACAACCACAACACCAGAATTTATTGCAATATGTACAAAAAGATTCGTCTTTTCCTTCTCATTGAATTTTTTCAGAGTATCCACGATCTCTAATGCCGCATAGACCGCACGCTCAGGATCATCCTCATGCGCAATTGGTGCACCAAAAAGAACCATGATACAATCACCTATGAATTTGTCTATGGTTCCTTCATACTTGTATATAATTTGTATTAATACCTTAAAGAGGTTGTTAATTAGCTCCCTCACTTCCTCGGGATCAGTTTTTTCTGATAATGCTGTGTATCCAGAAACATTAGCAAAAATGACTGTGACATTTCTCCGTTCACCTTCTACCTTTGCCGCTAACATCTTACTCCTCATTGCCTCGGGTAGGGTACTCTGAATAAGATCTGTGCTCTGCTCAGCAGCTCCTACGAGTGCGGCACCACACTGACCACAGAATTTCATATCCTCAGGATTATTAAAGCCGCACTCTGAACATTTCATATATTTAATAATAATGGATTTTCTACTGAAGTCAATTGATTCCCCCTAACAAAATTGAAACATTAGCAGTATTGAATAGGTGCGCTGTGGTGCAATTAGATTTCAATGGGGTGATATCGTTACGTTACTTGTACGTCATTAGATATTTTTTAAGTTTCGCCAACGCCTGCGCACGGTGGCTAATACGATTTTTTACTGTTTGCCCGAGTTCAGCAAATGTTCTGTTATAACCTCTTGGTATAAAGATCGGATCATAACCAAAACCACCAGTCCCTCGCGGTTCCATCGCAATCCTTCCGATACATTCACCTTCAAAAACTTCAAAAGAGCCTGGTGCGTAGTAGTACACAAAAATCGCTTTAAATTTTGCTTTGCGATTTTTTTTGTTCTTTAAATTTGCAAGGAGCTTACTAATTCTCTCTTTATCATCTACACCATATCGCGATGAGTACACACCAGGTTCACCGCCAAGTTCCTCAACAAAGAGACCAGAATCATCTGCCAGTGATGCTTTTCCACTTACCTTGTAGCTAAAAGCTGCCTTCGTGAAACTGTTTTCCCTCAGTGATCTACCAGTCTCTTGTAATTTCAGGTCAAAATACTCTCTAATGGTCTGATAGTTAATGTCATCACCGAGAATTGTTCTGATCTCATCGATCTTATGCTGATTCTGAGTCGCAAGAACAATAGTGAGTGGTTTACCTTTTTCAGTCAATTTTCTACCACGCAGGAATTACCGACAGACCCGTGTCACACTAAGAAAAATAAATATTGTCTTGTATTCTTAAAATAAATCTAATTCGTATTTCGAT
>Ga0111226_1014_pt1 | contig 20753 bp, 21 predicted proteins | sample DeeMarSWOR152_54_FD_80390 | JGI IMG/M metagenome (GOLD analysis project Ga0111226, IMG submission 80390) | candidate division TA06 bacterium DG_78 | reverse complement strand
TTATCAATTAATGCTCCTCCCCAAGTTTTTACGAAAGAAATTACCAGATGCAACAATTGGATTTTTCCTCCATATTCCATTCCCCTCTTCTGAGGTGTTCCGGCTTCTACCGTGCCGTGACGAAATTGTAGAAGGAATACTAGGAGCAGACCTCATCGGTTTTCATACCTATGATTATGTCCATCATTTTATTGAAAGCGTACGCCGTCTTCTCGGTTATGAACACACTCCTGGACGGATCACCGCTGATAATCGGATAGTAAGAGTCGATGCTTTTCCTATGGGTATTGACTATGAACGCTTTGTACATGCAGTCAACAATATTGAAGTTCAGAAAGAAATAAAGAAAATACGCAAAAAAGTAGGTGAACGGAAAGTAATTTTATCGGTTGATCGATTGGACTACACAAAGGGAATACCAGAGAGACTTGAAGCATTTGACTCTTTTCTTGAAAAAAACCCTAAATATCGAGAGAAGGTCACACTCATTCTCGTAGCAGTACCTTCGCGCACAGGAGTAGATCAGTATGCATTGTTAAAAAAACGCGTTGATGAATTGATTAGCAAAATCAATGGGAAATTTGGTACACTCGAATGGATGCCTATTTGGTATCTCTATCGATACCTTCCGTTTCAAAATCTCGTTCCTCTATACAGTGTTGCAGACGTTGCGCTCATCACGCCTCTTCGAGATGGTATGAATCTTATCGCAAAAGAATTTCTTGCAGCAAAAATTGATTCCAAAGGTGTGCTCATCTTGAGTGAAATGGCTGGTGCATCAAAAGAACTTGGTGAAGCTATCATTGTAAATCCTAATAATAAAGATGAGATTGCTGATGCAATAAAAAATGCTTTAGAGTTATCGGAAGAAGAACAGATTATAAGAAATGAGACGATGCAAAGACGGCTTAAACGTTATAATGTCGAACGGTGGGCTATTGATTTTATGGACAGCTTATATAATATAAAGAAAGTCCAACAAGATACCATCTCTAAGAGATTAACACCAGAAACTCGAAGGGATTTAATTGAAAATTATGCTAAGAGTAAACGAAGACTGCTGCTACTCGACTATGATGGCACACTCATTTCTTTTATCGATCGACCGGAAAAAGCAAAACCCGACAAACAACTTTACACAATTTTAAAAACGCTTACTCAAAAACAAAATAATGAAGTTGTTATTATAAGTGGAAGAAACAGACAAATACTCGACCAATGGTTCGCAAATATAAATTTAGGATTGATTGCTGAGCACGGTGTTTGGATAAAAGAAAATAAGAAACAGTGGGAACTCACAGAACCTCTAATGAGTGAATGGAAAGTTCAAATTAGACCAATACTTGAACTATATGTTGACAGAACTCCGGGTGCTTTTATTGAAGAAAAAGATTTTTCACTTGTGTGGCACTATCGGAAAGCAGATCCTAAACTGGCATCGATTAGAGCTCGAGAGCTGAAAGAAGCACTTTCTTATTTAACAAATAACCTTAATCTTGGAATTTTGGAAGGAAGCAAAGTAATCGAGGTTAAAAACGTTGGTATCAGTAAGGGTCACGCTGCTTTAAGGTGGATTTTAAGAGAAAAGTGGGATTTTATTATGGCAATTGGAGATGATTGGACAGACGAGGATACTTTTGAGGTGCTTTCTACACAATCATATTCGATTAAAGTAGGTATGGGAATAACAAAGGCTCAACACAACATCGAATACCCCTATGAGGTAAGACAACTGTTGCAAGAGCTTCAAAATTTATGAAGTACTATAAACTTTCAATTATACTATACATATTATGCATTCTGTTTTCAAATTGTTCTCAAGAACCACCGACTCTTACATTCGCAATAGGTGGTGCTCCTAGTGAAGTCGAGTACTGGGAAATACTTATAAAAAAATTTAAGGAAAAAAGCAATATAAGTGTGAAAATTTTAAGGCAACCAACAGACACAGACCAGAGAAGACAGGGATTAGTCATCCCGTTAAAGGCAAAGAAGAAAGATCCCGACGTATTTTTGATGGATGTCATCTGGGTTGGTCAATTTGCTGCTTCTGATTGGCTGCAGCCACTTGCTCATTATATTAATAAGGATACATTAAATGTTGATGTATTCTTTCAGAGTATTATTGAACAGGTAGACATGTATAATAAAAAATTAGTCGCACTGCCTGTATATATTGATTGTGGTTTGCTTTATTACAGAAAAGATCTTCTAGAAAAATACGGTTGTGTTATTCCTGAAACGTGGGACGACCTTATTCATTGCGCACAGATTATTCAAAAGCATGAAAAAAAAGAAAATCCACAATTCCGTGGTTTTGTTTGGCAGGGTGCGCAGTATGAAGGATTAATTTGCACCTTCCTTGAATTTGCTGTTTCTCATCGTGGTGGTATTGTCGATAAAAATGGAAATATCGTCATCAACTGTAAAGAAAATATTGAGGCGCTTGAATTGATGAAAAATATGATACATAGCTATAAGATTTCACCACCTAATACCTTTACTGAAATGAAGGAAGAAGAAGTACGATTATTTTTTGATGCCGGCAATGCATTATTTGAGAGAAATTGGCCCTATGCCTGGAGCCTTCATGAGAGAGAAGATTCTCCAGTACAAGGGAAAATAGCCATCACGTTGTTACCAAAAACCGCAGATGGAAAAAACGCAGCAGCACTCGGTGGATGGCATATTGGAATATCGAAGTATTCAGATAACAAGGATAATGCATGGGAACTCGTAAAATTCATCATCGCTTATGAAACACAAAAAGAACTAACACTGAATTTGGGCTGGAATCCAGGTAGAAGTGATATTTATGACGATTCAGAAATTAAAGAGAATGTACCACATATTGCTGTGTTAAAAAAGGCATTCGAATATACTGCAGCACGACCCAATCTTCCCTATTATACTCAACTATCAGAAATTCTCCAGAGACATATCAATGCATGTCTATCTGGCAAATTATCAGCTCACAAAGCATTATTTCAGTCTCAAAAAGAAATAGAACGGATTGTAGATATATACCATGTCTCGAATCAATAATAACCTCTATATAAAAAATCAACCACGATTTTTTGAATAAATCAAAACTCTATTCTGGTTGCACTCCCAGTTTTTATTGAACATGCTATTTCTGATATGACGTTCTATAATTGTAATACTAAATTATGAAAGTAAATAGAGAATTCAAAGAAGCTCTCCTGTTCGTAGCTCCTCTAGTTATTTTCATATCTTTCTTCATTCTATTACCTATCTGTGGGACTTTTTGGACTAGTCTATGGCAAGATGTTGCATTCATTTCGAAAAAATTTATTGGTTTAGAGAATTATGTGAGATTGCTAAGTGATCGACATTTTTGGCAATCAACATATTTTACACTCCTCTTCCCACTTATTTCAGTATCCCTAGAAATGTTCTTTGGTATGATCTTCGCTCTCGTTTTGAACGAAACATTCCGATTCCGAGGAATCTTACGAGGGATCAGCCTTATTCCCTGGGCAATCCCGAGCATTGTCGGAGCACGTATATGGCAACTTATCTATCGTTATGACTATGGACTCGCAAATCTTTTTTTAAAAATGTTCGGTATCCAATCCATTAACTGGCTTGGAAGTCCAGTTGGTGCTTTCTCTGCCCTCGTTTTAGCCGATGTCTGGAGAACGACACCATTCGTTGCGATTATTCTCCTCGCTGGACTACAAACAGTTCCCAATGATATTTATGATCAAGCACAAGTCGATGGTTCAAATTTCGTACAAAGATTTTTTAAAATTACACTTCCATTGATAAAACCAATTGTCATCATTGCCCTCTTGTTTAGAACCATTGATGCAATCAGAGTCTTCGATCTTATTTACGTTATCACTGAAGGAGGTCCAGGCGGCGTCACAACGTCGCTATCACTCTACGGCTACAAATTTTTCTTATTAGGTGATTTCGGATATGGTTCTACAGTCTCTGTTATCCTTTTCCTTATCTCATTTATTATAGCATTAACATATATAAAGGTTGGCAGAATCAGAACTTCGATTTTATGAAAGAAGATACTGGAAAGAAAATATTATTCGCACTGGGTGTATTGTTTATCCTCGTCTTCTGTTTAGTGCCGTTTATCTGGATGCTCATCATTTCATTTAACGAACGAGCTGATTTCATTGTGAATATAGGATCGCAGTTAACCACAAAAAATTACATTGATATTTTGCGTTTAGACAACCTTCATTTTTTAGACTACTTAAGAAACAGCATCATCATTGCAGGAGCTGCTGCGTTATTGAGTGGATTTATTGGTGCACTTGCAGCTTACGCTGTTTCTAGAATTTCATTCCCCGGGAAAATTCTGCTCGTGTTTGCTGTACTTAGTATGTCAATGTTTCCACAGATTAGCATCGTTGGATATCTCTACAAGTTTATGGCTGCATTAGGATGGATAAATACATATCAGGCATTAATCCTACCCTATGTTTCATGGAGCCTCCCTCTCGCACTATGGATAATGATGAGTTATTTTTCACAGATTCCGTATGAACTAGATAAAGCAGCACAAATTGATGGTGCAAGTAAACTGCAAACACTTACAAAAATTATTTTCCCCATCACCCTACCTGGTTTTTTATCAACAATACTGCTCCTGCTCATGTTTGCTTTTAATGAATTCCTCTTTGCACTCATGTTAACTATAGATTACAGAACGAGAACTGTCCCAGTAGGCATTGCTCTATTCCAAGGTCTGCATGGTGAATTACCTTGGGGTTACATAATGGCAGCGGCGGTTATTTCTTGTATACCTGTCATCGCAATCGCTCTCGTATTCCAAAAACATATTATTCAGGGGCTTACGCGAGGAGCAGTAAAGCAATGACACATATAAAGATCCTTGAAAATGATGAAAAATTTTGTATAATAATTAAAACTTTAACATGGATGCAATATAAAAAAGTAGTGAAGGTATGAAAGGAGACAGAATGTATGGCCTATCGAATTGAAGAATACGCAAAAATAGTTGAAGAAGATATAATGTTTAAAATATATAAAGCTGCCCGACATCTCTACGGGAAAACTGTTGTTCATATTAACTCAACATACTACGGTGGTGGTGTTGCTGAAATACTGAGTGCCCTTGTTCCGCTCATGAACGAAATAGGAGTGGAAACAGGATGGAGGCAATTGCGTGGTTCACAGGATTTTTTCAATATAACAAAAAAATTTCACAACGCACTACAGGGTGATTCATTGAATCTTACTGAGATGAAAAAAAAGATTTATGTCCAGACCAACGTTGATTTCTCATTGTACACACACCTCTCAAATCACAATTGTGTTATTGTACACGACCCACAACCACTCTCCATGATTAAGTTTTATAAGAAAAGACAGCCATGGATATGGAGGGTTCATATAGATGTATCAAATCCTCATCAAGAGCTCTGGACATTTCTCAAACACTATATACTGCGTTATGATAGTATCATTTTTTCACATAATAAGTATAAAAGAAATGACTTACCTGTAGAGCAAAGAGTTATTCATCCGTCTATAGATCCACTATCTCCTAAAAACATTGAAATCTCACAAAAAACAATAGATAAATATCTCAAAAAATTTGGCATTCCTACAGACAAACCAATCTTATGTCAAATTTCGCGATTTGATAAATGGAAAGATCCTGTTGGTATCGTCGAGATTTTTAAACTCGTTAAGGAAAAAATAGATTGTCGACTCGTACTCTGTGGTAGTATGGCTACTGATGATCCTGAGAGTGTTAAGGTATACGAACAAGTAAAAAAGAAAACGAACAATTATACAAAGAATGGCGATGTCATACTGATTACTTCAGAAAGCAACATCCTCGTCAATGCATTGCAGAGGAAAGCAGCAGTCATCCTTCAAAAATCGATCAGAGAAGGATTCGGACTGTCAATAACAGAGGCGCTGTGGAAGGAAAAACCTGTTGTTGCTTCGAATGTCGGCGGAATACCACTACAGATAAAAGATGCTGAAAATGGTTATCTTGTCGATTCTCAGGATATAGCTGGATTCGCCGAAAGAATTATCGATATTATGAAAACCCCTAAACTCGCACAGAAATTTGGACAGAAAGGAAAAGAGGTTGTGAAAGAGAAATTTCTCATCACACGCTCCTTGTTAGATTACATGACGTTGGTGAGCGAAATGTTAGAAAGTTAAAATTTCTATTGTATATGGATAATATCGCAAAAGAACTCCAGGAAAAAATCATAGAACACCTTAAGCTTGATTATTCAAAAATGGTTATCGAACACTGGAAGCACCCAAGAAACTGGGGCATCATGAGCAATGCTGATGGGTATGCGAAAATAACTGGGCAGTGTGGAGATACCATGGAAATTTCAATAAACGTCAAAAATAATAAAATCATAAAATGTACATTCGACACTGATGGATGTGGGTCAACCATATCTTGCGGTAGTATGATAACCGTGCTGGTAGCAGGAAAATCAATTGCTGATGCAAAAAAAATAACACAGAAAGATTTGCTTAACTACTGTGATGGTCTTCCCCGAGAAAATAAGCACTGTGCACTACTTGCTGTCACCACATTGCAGAATGCTATTGAAAATTATGAAAGAATCAAAAATGAACCGTGGAAAAAGCTATATAGAAATCCAGTAACATGAAAATTTTTGCGATAACAGACATGCATGGCCGCCAGCATTTCAACGAAACGATAGCACAAGAAATGCTTCATGTCGACATTATTGTAATCGCTGGTGATATCACCCATTTTGGTGGCGAAAAAGAAGCAAATGCAGTAATCCAGAGCATTAAGAATGTAAATAATAGTATCGTCGCTGTTTCTGGCAATTGTGACCACGATGGTGTCAACGTTGCACTCAATTCACATGGAGTAAATATCCATGGAACGTGTAAGATAATTAATAAAATTATGTTTTGTGGACTCAATGGGAGTAATAAAACTCCGCTCTATACACCCCAAGAATATACAGAGAGGGAGATAGAGAGATTGTTAGGGAAGTACAAAAAAAAACCTGAGGCACACTTGCATGTTCTCATCAGTCATACACCTCCTATTAAGACCGAGGTGGATAAAATATTTCTTGGCCTCCATGTCGGAAGCAAGGCGTTACGTACATATATTGAAAAATCTCAGCCGAATCTAGTAATTTGTGGTCACATCCATGAAGCACGAGGTGTTGATAAGATTGGCAGCACTTTAATAATCAACCCGGGCCCATTCCCAAAACACTATGCAATAATCACGTGTACAGAAAGCATCAATTATGAACTCTATTGAATTCAAGGACCTCGTTAAAGAATTTTTTCGCTTACTCAACAAAAAAGAACTGGAAAATTTGACCGCCTTTCTCTCTCCTGCTGTTATCTTCTATTTTCCTGGTACAAAATCCTTGAGTGGTCCCCACAAAGTGATCCAACTCTTCAAAGCGATATTTCGTAAATATCCTGATTTAACATTTCGTATTAAAGATATCATTGTGGAAGAAAACAGATTAGCTGTATCATGGACAAATTCAGGAACCGATGTAAACGGCGATCCATATCAAAATGAAGGTGTAACACTATTCAGGATTGAACAAGGTTATGTAACATACATAAGTGATTATTTCAAAAATACATCATTTACTGCGGTATAAATGTGCTCATTCTCTTGATTAACGCAATTCCCTAAACTATAGATTTTATATATCATCGGTTATATTTTTACAGATGGATAATGTCTCCTCTATGGTACAGGGAGAGAAAAAGCAAAAGGTAGTCTCGAATATGCCTCGTGATGAGAAAATTATGCTTTATATGCTCTTTTCCATTTATCCCGAGTTTATTTGCGTATGTCTGGTCGTTAAGCAATTGTTTTAAGTAATAGGCCGTTCCATCAATAGAGTATGTTAAAATTCCTGAATATTTGTGGGCAATCTGTAGGGGGATACCACCAACTGCTGATGCAATAACCGGTTTTGCCTTCCATAATGCTTCAGCAACAGTCAAGCCAAAACCTTCTTTCAACGATTTTTGGAGAATTACTGTCGATGCTCGCTGAAGTGCATTTATTATGATGTCACTTGCAGGAGGTAGAAAAATAATATGTACATCAGAATCACCCGCTGCTGCTGTTCTTACTTTTTCCAATACTTCCAATCCCTCAGGGTCATCAGTTGCACCACCACCAGCAAGCACAAGCTGACAGTCAACGTACTGTTTCACTCTTTTATAAACTTCAATAACACCGAGAGGATCTTTCAAATAGTCAAAACGAGAAATCTGCGTGACAATAGGTCGTTCTTTATCAATACCGAAGCGCTCCAGTACACGGTCAATTTTATCCATTCGCAGTTCCTTATTTTTATCGCTCAAGGGGTCAATCGATGGTGAAATCAAAACTTGAGGAATGCTCAAATTCCTTGAAAAAGCGGGTGCGGAAAATACTGCACTATCGTATTTTTCAATGTACGACTGTAAAAAATTCATGACATCTGCTTGAGGCTGTGTAAAATCTATGTGACAACGCCAAGCCCACTGCTTACCATGTTCATGTTTCATATCGACGAGTGCAATGGGTTGCGGGTCATGGATGAACAAAACATCACCGGAGAAGTTTATTTCCTTGGCATTTTCATGGTTGACAGATACGAAATATTTAAAATCGTCGTCTGTGATTGTCACGTTAATACCATGCAAAGCATTGTGGAATTTTTTTGTAATACTAAAGAATTTTTCATTACCCTTGATAACATCCCACAATACCTCAACACCGAGTTGTCGCATAAGAGGAATCATTCGTGTAAGAATTTCAGCTACTCCACCGCCGACTGCTGTCGAATTGATATTCTGTACTGTTTTCCCCCCAAATTTCTCTGCTAAGAAGTATAATTCATCGATTACACCCTGCCCAACAATCGGCACATATTTTTTAATTTTAGTCATATTTAGATACTGTCTCAATAATTTTTTTTCTCAACCCTTCCAGTGTAATAGTATAAGGATCTAATTTTGAAATTGTGCGTGCGAGATCATTTTTACCAATACTTTTAAACCAAGCTGAAAAATCATTTTCGTCTCGTTCGAGTCTCATCCGTGCTTCAAACATATGAAAATATAAAGAATTTATACTAATCTTAGAGAGAATTCCTCTGAATTCCTTCACGCTATGAGCAACATAAGGTGTTGGTAAAATAAATGTCAGACAACTTATAAAGTGAAATTCATGATATTCAGCACATTCTGCAATTCTTCCACTCCTTGAAAGATAAGTTTCCAAAATTTTGATAAATTCTGCTCTTAATGACTCCATATTTCTAAAACTTACTGTATCTACACCAGCAAACAATTCACCTAAATCCTTGAGATTCAGAACGTTTATCAACCAGTAAGCAAAATCATTTGGTGGTTCAGGAGATAAATAGTGATGTTGTTGTAAAAACCTATGCGTATGGTAATATATTGAAGCACGAGGGACCTTTTTTATCTTCTCCAATAATTCGACAGGGTCTTTTGCTTTCAGTCCCAGCAGAGTAACAAGATGAAAGTTACTTTTAAAATAAAAAGAGGGGTACACACATTAATTTTATTTAATAATTCTATTATGTCAAGTAACGGTCAGTCGTAATAAAAATGTTATCTCTTCAATTTTTCACCAATTGAACATGCCAAACCTTCCAACAACTGCGGCGTGTTTTTCATAGATTTTTTCAGTGATTTGCATAATTTCAGCAGGCTGTATTGTTCGATAACACGGTATTTTTTGAGAACTCTCGCATCACGCGCAATACTTCCAGCAATGAGTAGCACCGGTTTTTTGTGTATATATGCCAAGTCGATTACCTTCTTCAAAGTCTTACCATAAAAGCTCTCTCTATCAATCCTACCCTCGCCAGTGATAACTAAATCGCTATTCTTTATTGCGTCTTCAAGATATACTACTTCCTTTACCAATCCAAATCCTGATATAATTTCCGCGCGCACTATTGCTACAAATGCACCACCAACACCTCCAGCTGCACCTGCACCTGCTATTTTATCGAGGTTGAATCCATACTGCCTGGCGACAACATTTTTAAAATTCTTGAGAGCCTGGTGAATAATCGGCAAGGTTTTGCGTTTTGCGCCCTTTTGCTTCGCATAGACGAGCGCACCATATCGTCCTGTCAAAATATTTTTGACATCGGAAGCTATGGTAATTCTTGTATCAGCTAATTCACTTATCACACCAGACGTATCTATTTTATCCAAATTAAGCAATCCTTGACAATTGAGTTCGATCTCTGCACCAGCCCTATTGAGGAATTTTATTCCGAATACAGATAGAGCACTGATGCCACAATCGATTGTCGCACTATCGCCGATTGCGAGGATAATCTTCTTATACCCCCTTTTAATTGCGTCGAGCATTAATTCGCCAACACCCCGTGTCGATGTCACGAGCGGATTTCGTTTTTTTTCTGGTACTAATCTCAACCCAGCCGCTTCTGCAAGCTCAATAACAGCTATGTTTTGCTGTGGAATGATACCATAGGTTGCACTAACCTTTTTGCCTAATGGTCCAGAAACTGAGTATTTTACAAAGGTGCCCTTAAGTGCTCGGGTAACTATGAAAGACGTTCCAGTACCACCGTCTGCTAGGGGAAGTTCTGTGATTTGAAATTTTTTTGATACCCTCTTGAGTCCCCTGCCTATATGATGTGCAACTGCGATAGAATTTAAAGATTCCTTAAAACTATTCGGTGCAACGAGTATCTTCACTGATATATTTCTGGATTGACAAGATTTGGTGGCTTACATCCATGAATCAAAACTGCTATAATATTTTCAGCCACCATAACCGCCATGCGCGTTCTCGTTTCAACTGAAGCAGAGCCGATATGTGGCACGAGTACGGTATTCGGCAAATCCAAAAGTTCCTGTTCAATTTTCGGTTCTCGTTCAAAAACGTCTAAGGCACAACCAGCAATTTTCTTGTCCCTCAACGCTTCAACTAGTGCCTTTTCATCAACCACAGGTCCTCGAGATACGTTGATTACATATGCGCCTTTTTTCATCAATGAAAATTCCTTTTGAGCGATTAAATGGTGCGTAGATTCTGTCAGAGGTACATGGACGGTAATAATGTCTGACTCCTTGAGTACATTATCTAGACCCTGGTATTCTGCACCACATTCACGTTCAACTTCTTCGGGTAACCTTTCAGGTTCAAAATAGATGATCCTCATACCAAATCCTCGGGCGCGGTTTGCCACTGCCCTACCAATCCTTCCTAATCCTATAATCCCTAGTGTCTTGTGGTGCACATCACTGCCTAAAAAGAGCATCGGTTCCCACCCGATGAATTTACCTTCTCTCACAAATGTATCAGCCTCTACAATTTTCCGTGCGACACTCAGTATTAAGGAAAAGGTTAAATCCGCAGTGGTTTCTGTCAAAACACCTGGGGTGTTGGTCACTGCGATTTTTCTCCTTGTTGCTTCTTTGATATCGATGTTATTGTACCCTACTGCATAATTGGCTATGATTTTTAATTTCTTACCTGCAGAAATGACTTCGGCATCGATAGGGTCACCGAGTAAACAGATCAACCCATTTTTATCTTGCATTCTTTCTATTATTTCCTTTTTTGATATTAGTTTTTCATCGTGGTAAATTTCCAGCTCAACACGCTTTTTCAGAGAATCAATACCTGCTTGGGGCAGCATTTTTGTTAGTAATACTTTGGGACGGGTATCTATCATCGCATCAAGTCGATATGTGAATAATTTCCAACGGGAAACCATAATTGAGATATCGATTGTAAACAATTAATTACATTTTTAATGAAATCTACTTTACTGAATAACGGTGTGGCTATAGTATATTCCACAAGTCTTTTGCTGGAGTTCTAAAAATTTTCTGTGCTGCTTTGTGCAAATCGTCTGCGTTCAAGCAAATATTCATTGCTTTCTGCGTGATTTTATATCTATATTTTCTTTTATTATTTTCTACAAAAACAATAATATCCTTACTCCGACACTTTTTAATCAACATATTAGCCTTACCTGTTGTCGCAAAGGTTATACATTGTAAACCATCGATCAAGCAGGTGAATGGTTTTTTAGCCCTTGTTCTTACAGTGATTTTGAAGTCCATGATGCCCTTAGGCCTGAATGTTTTTACTACGAACCTTCCTAATTTATAACCGAGAGCAAGAAATGGACCATCGTGGCCATGAAACCTGATGGTCTCCTGATAACTTAAACTTTTTGGACGTACAAATCGCATTCCAGTACAGTATATCTAATACAAAAGAGAAGTCAACATTTGAAAAGATAATGAGTATAATTCACATATAGAGGGTTGATTTTTAGCTCTGTTTGACTATACTTGAATATGGAGAAAATATCTAAAGATATGCATGTTGAGGCCGTTTTAACTGAATACCCTGGGCTCACCAAGGTATTTATCGAACTTGGACTGCCCTGTTTGGTCTGCGGACAATCATACTGGGGAACTATTGCTGATCTTGCCGAAAAACATCATGTCAATGTTGACACTTTGATTGACAAATTAAATGAAGAGTTGAGGAAAGTGAATGAAAAGTTATAAGTTTTGCCCATTTTGTAAAAGTAATTTATATATGAAAAAACAAGATAGTAGGACTCGACTCTCCTGTCGAAAATGTGGTTGGGTTCACTATGCTAATCCCTTATCGAGTGTCGTAGCCTTCGTGTGCAATAATGATAAGATTTTATTAATCAAGAGGAATGTTTCTCCACGTAAAGGGACGTGGGCACTTCCTTCAGGCTTTATTGAAGAAGATGAATTACCTTCAGAAGCAGTTTTGAGAGAATTACAGGAAGAAACGCACATAAAGGGAGTTATCAGGGATTTAATTGGTGTGTATACTGAATCAACTGTCACCTATGGCACAGTATTATTAATTGCTTATAGCATTGAATCTATCGGTGGTAAGCTCAAACATGGTTCGGATACGCAGGCTGTTAAGTTCTTCCCTATCAATAAATTACCAACGATACCCTTTCGAAGTCATAGGATGATAATTATAGATGGATTAATGAAAAAACAACAGAAAAGGGGGTTAATCGAAGTATTGAAGTCAAAAATCACTAAGGCGACAGTCACTCACACCCAGTTATTCTATAGAGGAAGTATGGGTATCGATGGTGCTGTTATGAAGGCAGCACATTTAATTCCTGGCGAGAAGGTACAGGTCTTAAATTATGATAATGGTGAACGGTTAGAAACATACACAATTGAAGAGCGTGCTGGTTCAGGCAAATTTGTTCTCTATGGTCCTGCTTCTCAAAAGGGGAAAATAGGTGACAAATTGTGTATACTCTCGTACACGATCCTCAATACTGAAGAAGCAAAAAAATTTAGGCCACATGTCGTCATTCTCGATGAAAGGAATAAAATAAAACGAAAACATACATAGGTTGCATTCCCTGTTTTTTTAAACAAGCCATTCGAGCGGCAAGAATCGCACATCTTAAAGATAAAGATATTTTAAGGGTCATAAATGCTGTTGCATTACACCTCTTAAAAATATCACTACACACATCTCCTCCTGAGATTGGTATGGTAATCTATAAAACAATATATCGAATCAGTAAAAATAGTGATCCATATAGAGAAATAAAAGAAAGGTGTACAGAAAATCTCTTAGCTCTGTACCCTCAATTGCAAGACAAGATCATTTCATCAAAAGATTCCCTCTATACTGCACTCACCTTTGCGGCTTTAGCAAATGCTATTGACTTGGGTGCCGATCATAATTTTGATTTCAATAAAATAATCAGAACCTTCTTTCACCAAGATTTTGAAATTAGTGAGTATAATGAGTTCAAGAAAACGCTCAAAAAGGCAAAACACATTCTCTATATAGCAGATAATGCCGGAGAAACAGTACTCGATAAATTATTGATTGAGCAACTAAACAAACCAGTAATCTACGCAGTCAGAAATAAACCAATAATAAACGATGCAACCATCGACGACGCCCGGCACGCCGGCATAGATAACATCGCTGAAGTCATTTCTTCAGGGTGTGATGCACCAGGGACAATATTAAAACTATGCACGACCCAGTTCAAAAAAATCTTCTGGTCTGCTGACATGGTCATTAGTAAAGGACAAGGTAATTATGAAACACTTTCAGACACGAATAGACCAATCTTCTTTCTCTTGCAGCTGAAATGTCCAGTTGTAGCACGTAATCTCAGATTAAAAAGGAAAAGTACTATTCTTATTACAAATAAATATGGGCAGTAAATATGTTTACGGACCAGTTCCATCGAGGAGACTTGGGTTTTCACTCGGTGTTGACCTCGTTCCTTTCAAATATTGCAGTTATGACTGTATTTATTGTCAGCTTGGTAAAACGACAAAGAAAACACTCGAGCGGAAAGAATACGCGCCGACAGAAAAAATACTCAAAGAAGTTAAAATTGCACTTAACACGGGTGGTCGCACCGATTACCTGACATTCAGCGGTTCGGGTGAGCCTACGCTGCATTCAAAGATAGGCTACATGATAAAACAATTGAAAGGGATCACAGCCATACCATTGGCGGTTCTCACGAATGGCTCTCTACTCTTTCGCTCAGATGTACAGAGTGACCTACTGTCTGCAGATGTTATTCTTCCAACCCTATGCGCTGTAAGCGAAAAAATATTTATCAAAATAAATAGAAACCATCCTTTATTATCTATAGGTACAATCATTCAAGGCATGGTCGATTTTCGAAGACGGTATCAAGGGAAAATCTGGCTTGAGATTATGCTTGTGAAAGGTATTAATGATTCTGAATCAGAAATTAGAAAAATCAAGGAAGCTACTGAGAAAATTGCTCCTGATAAAATTCATCTCAATACCGTTGTGAGACCACCGAGCGAAAAATATGCCGCTCCTCTGTCATATAAACAGTTACAAAAAATCAAGCAATCTTTTGGTGATACGTGCGAAATCATAGCAGGATTCAAAGGGAAAAAACAAATATCGTATTCCCATACTAAAGAAAATGATATTTTAAATTTAATAAAAAGAAGGCCAGTTACTCTCGATGATATCTCTCATGTTACCGGTTTACATAAAAATGAATTGTTGAAGTATCTCGAGAGATTAAAAACTAAGCAAAAAATAAAATTGACTCAACACAAAGCACAAAAATATTACGAGGTGATGTAATGCAACATAAAATTGTAACCCTTCAAAATTTGAACAAAGAAGAACTCGTAAAATTATTGACTGATGCAGCGAAGAACTGGCTTTGTCATGATGGCTTATGGTTCCAAGCAGTTGAGAAGAAGTTCGGAATAAACGCCGCGATTGAACTTGATGGTAAAGCCTGGAAGGAATTTACCCAAATAGAAGCACAGAGAATCATGAAACGATTGAATATGAAATCCGGCGGCGGCATTCCTGCTTTAATTCAGGCATTAAACTTCCGCCTCTATGCGTATATCAACAAACAAGAAGTTACCGAGGTTTCGGAACAGAGATGTATCTTCAGAATGGTAGATTGTCGTGTTCAAGCAGCGAGGAAACGAAAGAACCTACCTGATTTTCCATGTAAGCCTGTCGGTTTTGTTGAATATGAGTATTTTGCAAAAACGATCGACCCTCGTATTCAAACAAGATGCATTGCGTGCCCGCCAGACCCCCATCCTAAATACTATTACTGTGCTTGGGAATTTGTGATACCATGATATTCGCTACAATTTAATTAAACCAGTATTATAGTGTGTCTCTATTTCTTTACAGTGCACACGACCCCTTTTGCTCACTGTCCAGAATATCAAGCGAATAGGACCAAACGAATATGTACGCACATACTGAGCATAGTCATAGATGTTTTTTAAAAAATAGTGTCGGAATTCCTCTTGTGGTAGTTCATCTAGTTTTAGACCTTTATCTATTAAAAAATTGTGCGTTTTCTTATGAATTTCGAACAGCTGCTCGTAAGATACATTAGTTGCTATCTGTAATAAACTCTTTCCTGGTCTCGGTGTCATTCCACCATCAATATTGTCGCATGTTGTGAGCGTGTAATCATTTTCATATCTTGTGAAAAAATCACATGTTTTTTTAGTTCCAAAATGATAGAGGCATAGATATACGGAGGCTTCTCTGTGTTTTAAGACATAGGTGACTGAATGTGGTATCATCTTCAAATAAAATGCGTCGATTTGTTCAAATCCAATACTCTCCACTTTTTTTATTTCAAGGTCTAAATCTCTTATGCGTAAAGTATATCCTCTCTGTGGTATAGGTTCGATTTTTAGTGACCTCCTGAAACTGTAATTAAATGAACCATAGGTAAACGTAATGATGAGTAATGGAACAACCACGAGCAAAAATATCCAGAACGGAATATTCCAGATAAGCACTCGCTTCGCTCGTGCTATCTTCCCTTCGGGACAGCACCTTTTGCAAAGGTGCGGGGTCGTATTGGGCTCAAATGCTTATCTGAGTCCAGCACCTTATCCAACGGAATAAGGTGCTATTGGAATTTAAATTTATTGAAATTCCAATACGAAAATATAATTACGATGATAAGTGTTACAATAAATACGAATGCCGACCACATCCAGCTTCTCATATTTTTAAACCTTCCTCGCTACAAATATCTGCTCACCTGAATAATAATTATACGGTGATTTGTCAAAATCACCAAAAACGTGTTCAATAAGGAGACCATGTTTTTCTAATAACATTTCTGCTTCGTATCTGAAGAGGTACGAGAGTTCAAATGACCACCGTTGTTGATGAAACATGCCTTGTTTATCAGTCCATTCATAAAATCTGTCTTCTTTTAAGGTTTGTGAGGCTAAGTTATATTCATCTTCGGCTCGCCGTGTGATATATACATCATTTTCTCTATCGTAAAATTCGCCAAGATACACACTCCTATTCACTTGAGCAAGAAGATCGTGCCTCGGAGCAAAAAGGTCGAGAATAAAAATACCATTATCTTTCAAGTGTCTATATACACACTCAAGACAATCCCCTTGCTCTTTTTTTGTCATAAGAGACTGAAAAGAGCGAAAAGCAATGAAAATAAATGGAAATTTCTTATTCATACTAAATTTTGCCATGTCTCCCTGTATCAGTTGAACATGAATTTTTAACTCACTATCTAATTTATCTACTTTCTCTCTGGCAAGCTTTAACATCTCATTTGATATATCTAATCCGGTAACCCGTATATTTTCTTTTGCAATGGGGATCAAAATCCTGCCTGTGCCACAGCCTAATTCTAAAACCTCTCCTTTGCATTTCTTTGCGTAACCCGTGTACAATGGTATGTCTTTTGTAAAACTACCTTGCTCATAGTCATAGAATCGTGCTATCCTATCGAAAACTGCTTCTTGCATACTACCTCCTCTGATAGTGTTACGTGATTATAGTGAAATAATGTAACGTGTCAAACAATAATATTCACCGACGTCATATTGACATAACTATGAGAATGCATACAATATTTTATCCTATTATTATGAGACAATTTTAAAGAGTAAAGGAGTGTGAAATGTTTACAGAACAATTAACACTACAACATCTCATTATATCATTATCCTTTATCATTGGTGGATTTTTTGTTGGAGTACTTATCGAAAAAATTATTATCACGAGATTAAAAAAACTTGCAGTACGTACAAAATGGCAAGGCGATGAAATAATTATCTCAGCGCTTCATGGAATAATAATTCTCTGGCTCTGCATTGGTGGTATATATGGTGTAGTATTCAATCTTCCATTTAATGTGACATTAACCAACGTATTTCAAAAGATACTCTTAATAATTATAATATTCTCCGCAACAATTGTGCTCGCTAGACTCGCAGCTGGTTTTTTTCAACTCCATAGTAAAAAAACTGACCGAGCTTTACCCTCCTTTTCACTCATTAATAATTTAATACGGGGCGTGATATTTATACTCGGTATACTCATCATCTTACAATCTCTCGGCATCTCGATAACGCCGTTGATTACTGCCCTCGGTGTTGGTGGACTCGCCGTCGCACTTGCCTTACAACCCACCTTATCCAATCTATTTGCTGGACTACAAATCATTATATCTCGGCAAGTCGAGGTTGGTGACTATGTAGAACTCGACTCAGGTGAAAAAGGGTATGTCACCGATATCTCATGGCGGAATACAACAATAAAGGCTATCCATAACAACTTAATTGTTGTGCCAAACTCAAAGCTCGCGGATACTATAGTGACGAATTACAATCGACCCCAGACGGAAATGGCAGTACTCGTGCAGGTTGGTGTAAGCTACGACAGTGATTTAGAAAGAGTAGAAAAGGTTACTATTGAGGTAGCAAAGAACGTAATGAAAGAAGTTCAGGGTGCTCAATCTGAGTTTGAACCATTCATCCGGTACCGTGCATTTGATGACTTCAGTATCAACTTTACTGTCATATTACGCGTAAAGGAATTTTTCAGTAAATATCTTGTCAGGCATGAATTTATCAAAGCACTCCATAAGCGATATAAAGAAGAAGGAATAGAAATTCCATTTCCGATCCGAACTATACATTTGAAAGAGCAAAAATAACAGAAGAAAAGTAATAAAAAAGAGGCTGAGCCTCGTGAGGTTCAGCCTCTTGGAGTATTAACCACCACTCTATAGTGTAACACTCATTTCAATCGGTTGTTCAACTCCTTCATCTGATGTATTGTAGTACTCATATACGCGTGAAGAACGAATCTGTGCTTTTATTGGGTACTTCGCCTTTATGCTGTAGGTTAAAGTCACTGGTTTTGTTGAAGAAACTTCATCGAGGTAAATAATCAACTGTCGTGGTGTGACCGTGTATTTCTGAATCTTCTTGCCAACGAGTTCATCTAACGTTGGCGTCTGCACTTCGAAACCAGGAGGAATACCCAAATCAATCATCACCATCTGAGCAGTTCCTGATCTGTTGAGCCCTATCGAAACATCGACTTTCACAATATCATTAACAGTAAGTTTCGTGCGGTCATAGTCAACATTAATGGTAAATGGCGGCTGTACTGGACGCGGGAGGTCTTTCCACGGTATATAATAGGCACTCATGATTTCATAGGTGAAATTACCCTCACCGTTAACAGTTAGTTCGACAGTGTTCTCTTTACCAAGATACTCAGTCAGGTCAATCTGGTGCATAATATCAGCATTCGCTTTCGTGATGTTCAGAGAGGTAACCTTTTTGCCATTCATGGTAACTGCAATGTGGGCATCAACATCCTCTGCTTCGCCACCTAACGATGCAACAAGTGAGCGGAGCGCAATAATAGTTCCCTGTGTTGTATACCATAACCCAGAGGGTTGTTTCGCACGAATTAAGTACGTGAGGACCTTATTCACAACATCACTATATTTCCCAGATTTTATCAGAGCGTAGGCAGCAAGCCCAGTTGCCTCAACATCGGCGCCTGCACCCCGAGAGAATGTAACTGATGCAATATCTGACTTCCAGTATATGGCATCATCTTTTTCCTCTGCCATACTAACCAGTTTCTTGAGAACTTCTAGTGTTGTTTCACTCTTCGGTTCAATTGCGACAAACGCATTGGCAACGAGTGCCATAATATAGGCATCATCGACTGCGTTTATATTCGCCCTCAAGAATGAGAGACCTTGTGATACTGCAGTTCCTCTCTCTCCAATATCTCCTAATGCCCAGCATATGTACGCAGTCGGAAGAATTTCACTCTTCTGAATTTTGGTCCAGGATTCGGCGTGTAAATACTGGGCATCCGGTGACCATGAACCATCTTTATTCTGCTGACTTTTCAACCACTGTGTAGTCCGTTCAATAATACGTTCATCAATCTCATACACCTTTGCCATATCATTGAATTGCATTAATCCGTATGCAGTAAGAACTTTATTAGCTGGGGCATCACCAAACCAGGAAAATCCTCCACCTTGGACTTCGAATGAGAGGAGTCGTTGATAACCGAGACTGATATATTCCTCTGCCGTCATTTCAGTTTCAGGTTTAATCTGTTCGGTCTGTCTCAAATAATCTAAGAGCAAAATATTAGGGTAGGTAACTGATGTTGTCTGTTCAAAACAACCAAAGGGAACACGGAAGAGATTATCTAATCCTTCAACAATTTGCGAGTAGATACCAGGAAAGATTTTTAGAATAACTGTATTCGCACCGCCAATTGCATTATCAGGAAAATGTACATGCTGTGTAATCGTACCTTCGAGTCGGTCAGAAATTATGTTCTCGAACCGTCTACCATTCGGTAAAACCGCAATCATTCTCTTTATCGCATCCGATTTCACCTCACCGTACGCCTTGACGAGCATCGAATAGTACCCAATCTTCGTTACCTTTATCGGGAAATAAACAACTGAAACTTCGTCCTTTGTTAATGTTTTTGTAACTTCCGCCATTTCTAAAATATCAAACCACTCTTCCTCTTGCAACACAATCTTAATTTCTTGATCTCGTGGCAAGTAGTTATAAATCGCAATCGGTATGGAAATCTCATCACCCTCAGTTAAGGCAATTGGCAGATCAATGTCGACAAAGAAATCCTGGAATACACGAATCTGTGAGAGTGTTGAACCGAGTTCGCCTTTTCGTGAGGATGCAAATGCCGTTACTCGCCAGGTTGTAATCGCATCAGGCATAGTTACTGAAAGCCACGCTTCACCTTTGTGATCTGTGATTAATGCAGGCTCAAAGATAAATGTTTCTGGAAAGAATTCACGAATACGTGGTTCTTCACCAGG
>Ga0111226_1013_pt1 | contig 20908 bp, 20 predicted proteins | sample DeeMarSWOR152_54_FD_80390 | JGI IMG/M metagenome (GOLD analysis project Ga0111226, IMG submission 80390) | candidate division TA06 bacterium DG_78 | reverse complement strand
GTGATTCCCGGGCGTTACTACGAACTGTAATAATATTCACACTGGTTGAGTATGTATAACAGAAGAACTATCTATTCCTTCATGTACATGGTTCTTATTGTCATGTTTACCTGTTCACAAACACCACAAAAAACAGGGCAACGAATTGTGTCACTCTCACCGGCAATGACTGAAATTTTATTTTCACTCGGCGCACGAGATAACCTCGTGGGTGTAACAACATTTTGCGACTATCCTGAAGAAGCGAAACGTATTCACAAAGTAGGGGATTTCTCTCACCCTTCTGTCGAGAGGATTGTGGGACTGAAACCTGATATCGTCATCGTAAACTTACCCGAACAACTGAGAATCAAAGAGGCACTCGAAAAATTAGAAATCAACGTTTTTGTATCATCACCTCAATCGCTCAGTGATATCTACGAAGAAATTGCTGCACTGGGCGAACTCATCGATAGAAATGCTGCGGCTGAATCACTTATTCAATATATGAAGACAAACATTAAACCATCTGAATATAAAAGGATAAAGAGGGTATATGTTGAACTTGCTCCACGACCGATTGTTACTATAGGTGCCTCGAATTTTCTTAATGACCTACTCGAACTCGCTGGTGGCAAAAATATTTTTTCTGATTTAGAAAGAGACTATCCGATCGTGTCCCAGGAAGTAATAATCGAACGAAATCCTGAGATTATTATCGTATTACACCCTAAGGATATTGGTGATCGTGTAGGTTGGCAAGAAATTACCGCAATAAAAAACCGCACTATTATAAAAAATCTTAATCAGGACCACCTTTTACGGCCAGGACCAAGACTCGTCAATGGCTTTAATGAATTAAAGAGGGTACTCAGTGAATAAACTGCTCCTCGTCTCTGTTCTCTTTATCGCCGCGGCACTGATGGGTATCTTAATTGGTCCAACCGCTTTGAATGGAGAAATCTTTCAGCTCAGATTATCGAGGGTAATCCTCGGAGTATTTGCCGGAGGCATTTTAGCATTTTGTGGAGGAATATTACAAGGGCTCTTTGGTAATCCCCTCGTTGAGCCCTATACATTGGGTTCAGCTTCTGGCGCTGCCTTGGGTGGCTCGATTGGGATACTCCTCTTCGGTACAATCAACCCGGTGTTTGCATTTCTCGGCTCACTCGGTGTAGGACTATTTGTTTACACAATCGCCCGGATTGAAGGTGGATTATTACGCGACCGGTTAATCCTTGCAGGAGTAGTGATGAGTTTTCTCTGTTCTTCACTCGTCATGGTGATTATGGTAATTGGTGGAAGAGAACTCTATGAAATTCTCTATCTCCTGATGGGGTATCTTGGCGTTATTGTCGATTCATCAAATCGACTATTGATAGCTACTCTCATTATCGTTTCCTTCGTCCTCGTCGTTTTCTTATACCGTTATTCTCGAGAGTTAGATATTATATCCCAGGGATTAGAAACCGCTTCGGGATTAGGCATTAACATTCAGAAATTTTCTATCATTATTTTCTTCACCACTTCGCTCCTCATTGGATTTACGGTATCTATTGTTGGTGCTATTGGTTTTGTTGGGCTCATTGTACCACACATTTCAAAACTTCTCTTCGGCCCAAAACATCTCAATAATCTTCCTGCTTCATTTATTCTCGGGGCAACGTTTCTTCTGATTGCTGACACTGTGTCACGTACAATTACGGTATATGAACTTCCAGTTGGCGTTGTCACATCCCTCGTTGGCGTACCATTTTTTATCTATCTCTATAAAAAATAATGTAATAAGAGTACACTCATGATGGCAATTGAGGCACAGCAGATAACATTCTCTTATGTAACTGATGAGGTCATAAAGAATGTCTCACTCACTATCGAACAAGGAGAGTTTCTCGGTATCATCGGTCCAAATGGTGCAGGTAAATCAACACTCTTGAGGATTCTCTGTGGAATTCTACAGCCTCGATACGGAATTGTACGTATTTTCGATCAAAATATTAAACATATACATTCAAAACGTATTGCCCAGCACATTGGCTTTGTCTGTCAAGAAACCCACTTTTCTCTGAATTTTTTGGTCGAAGATATTGTACATATGGGTCGATATCCCTATCTCCGTGCGTTTCAGAAACAGAGTAAACAAGATCATAAAGCAGTTGATGACGCATGTGAGGCGGCTGATGTTTCTCAGTTCAGAAAGCGGCCAATCAATTCGCTTTCTTCAGGCGAACGACAGCGAGTTGTGATTGCTCGTACGCTCGCTCAGGAACCAAAAGTACTCTTGCTCGACGAACCAACAAGCCACCTTGATCTGTATCATCAGAGTGCCATAATGGAGCTTCTCAAGAAACTTAATGGTCAGGGGATGTCTATTATTATTGTCAATCATGATTTAAATCTTGCTGGACTCTATTGTCAACGCCTCATCCTCATGCACCGAGGAGAACTGTATGCTGAAGGACCACCACAATCCCTACTCAATCGAGAGACGTTGCAGGAGGTGTACCATACCGACGTCGAAATAATTATCCATCCCGAGAAAAAGATACCACAAATTCTTTTAAAGTAAATAAATGAGCTGGTCGAAAAACAATAAAGCTCGTATTTGTTCAGATAGAAAAAGTGCTGATAGGGTACAAAGGAGTACTTATGAAAGTAATAAATGAAAAAATCGAATTGAAAACGAACGGGTGTGGAGATTTAATCAACATAACACCAGAGATCACTCAGTTCCTACAGACCTCAATGATGAGAAAAGGTAACCTCACAGTTTTTGTCATCGGTTCGACAGCTGCAATTACCTCTTTCGAATACGAGTCGGGGTTAATACAGGATGTACAAAATTTCTTTGAAGAACTCATCCCCCCTAATAAAAAGTATCATCATGATGAAACCTGGGGTGATGCTAATGGTTTTAGTCATCTGAGAGCTGCACTTCAAGGGCCCTCTATGACAATACCATTTGATGATGCCGAGCTCCTACTCGGGACCTGGCAACAAATAGTGCTTGCTGAATTTGATAACAAACCACGAAAACGCCACATCATAGTCCAAATAATCGGGGAGTAGTGTATTCAATTTTCTTCATTATAACACTAAGTATACTGCTGGTTCATAATTCCACAATTTTATTATTTTAGAATTATCGAATGGTCAAAAATCTGTTTCTACCCGTTGAGTAGTCCTTTTAACCATGGATTCACAGGCATCCATAATAGCGTTTACTTCTTTCGGATACTTTATCCAATAAATTGTGACATTGCCTTTTTTCTCGTAACGCACAACATTGTTCATACGCAACTTTGTCAAATGAAAACAAACTGTTGATTTAGATCTCTTAACCTCTTTTACTATGTCGTTTAAACACAACTGCCCATGCTCTAGCATCATCTTTACAATGGCATATGATATTGGGTAACCAAGTACTCTACATATCAACGAACCCCTGAATCTTTTTTCAACAATTTGCATCCCACCTCCTCTTTTTTATAATTCCACAATTCTAGTATTCTAAAACTTTCGAATAATGAATTCCCAGTGAATATTTTCAAGGAGCTGACAATTACTCTACTAATTGCTATTCAATTATTTCAATTTGGCTTGGACTCTTTACGATAATTTCTGGTTTACCCTTATATTCTTTGATTAACCCTGTTACCCTCACCGCACGGTGTATATAGTAGTCTTCAGGATGTGGTGGAAATTTTTCAAAATCGCTCGAAAAAATCACTGCAGTAAAATATTTACGCCAATTTTCGTGGAAATTTAAAAAGCAAACCTTACCTGTATTATTAGACATGACAATTTTACCTTCAACTGTTTTTGTTTGGCCATAATATTCTGCTGCTTCGCGCCAAGAGATAATTGCTACAGTTATCTTTTTCTCAAGAAGCGGTTTTACATCAGCATAGGTTGTATCAGGTGTCTGGAAGACTGAAAAAGACCACAATCCTCTGCCATTCCTTACTGCCATTTTCTCTAATTCTTCGACATACCTTTTATACAGTGTGTCTGGTGGATAAAATCTTGTCTCGGCATATCCATTTCTGACAATCTCTGCATTGACAAAAGTATTTCCTTGGTATACATAGCGCAGTAATCTCCCATAATTATCTTTGTCGGTAATATCTTTTTCTAAACGCACATTTCTATTTAAAATCAAAGAGGTGAGGATATCTTTGGCAATATCCCCTCCTGGTTCGTTCAGCTCTGGAGCATTGATTCCCAGCAGCCGAACAGACATACCATCCTTTATTGTAAACGTATCTCCATCGACCACTCCGGTAACTTTTTCAGTATTTACACAAGAAATAAGCACAAGAAACATCAGCATACAATACGTAACAGGCCTCACCATACTGTATTATAATAAATTAACACGTATTGTCAAATTATTTTTTGCGCATATGAGATAATTAGTGGGGTATCATTGACAAGTGGAAAAAAATGAGTATACTCACTGCTATGAATAGAACACTACTCATCATCAAACCCGATGCCGTAAAGAGAAATCTCATCGGTACTATTTTAAAACAGATTGTTGATGCAGGATTTAGAATCGTCGGCATGAAGATGGTATGGCTCACCAAGGAACGAGGCGAGACATTTTATGAGATCCATAAAGGAAAGGATTTTTACAATTGGCTCGTTGATTTCATATCATCCGGTCCAATTGTTGCTTGTTGCCTCCAATTTCCGAATGCACCGACGAAATTACGAGAAGTCGTTGGCGCAACCGATCCCAAGAAAGCAGCCCACGGTACGGTCAGAAATCTCTATGGAACATCGGTTGGAGAAAATGTCGTTCATGCTTCAGCGCCCGACGAAGATCCGCACCATGAGATACAATTTTTCTTTATGGAAGAAGAGCTATTCGACCACTCTTAATATCATAGCAACGCGAAAAAGATTACAGTGATATGAGAGCATGAATACTTTTTCAGAACTCTCACACGTTTCTCTTGACGTAAATTTATTTGTGGTTACAATGTAGTATATGAAAAAAATTTTTTTCATCATATTTTTAGTTATTTCCTGTCCAAAACCAAGTATTACAAAATTATATGAACTCGATTATTTAAAAGAAGCAGAAAGATATTACCAGGATAATCCACTATACGCGTACAACCTGCTCACAAAGTACGTTACGAGTCCAGAATATACACGTGAGGGTGCCCACCTGTTAGTAACTATGTACATTGATCAACGTGAATATAAACGCGCAGCATATTTATTCGATAGTTTAAACTGGTCTTTAGATGTAGAGCAAAATCAACTCGAAACTATTCTCGTGAAGACAGAGAACTGGAATAAGCTCATTGAAATAACGAATGACGCCCTACTGAAAGGATTGGCGTATTACCACCTTGAAGCATACCAGCCTGCAGTAGAGTACTTATCAAAACCATCTCACCCTGAGGATTATCGAATGTTTTATCTCGCAAAGGCATACACTCAACTCAAAGATTATGAAAACTCCCTCATTACCCTACTCGGAATCGATTCAATCAGCTCCTATCTTGCTCAAGAATACCAAAATCTCCTTTTTAAAATATTATTTAACATCGAAGATATTGTAATAATTGAACGGGAATTGGACAAATTAAACGACCCAGCACTGAGGGCATATGTGCTGCTCAGAAAATATGAAAAAGCGAAAGACGAAAAAAATGTGAAAGTAACTGCATGGGAGCTCATCAAAATGTATCCTGAATCTGCAGGAGCTTACCACGCACTACGAAAAGTGCAGCCAACGACAAAATTAGAACATAAATTATGTGGCAAAGTGTATTACTATCATAACCAATACGACAGCGCAATCGTACATTTCACCACGTCGGCATCTAACAGCGAGGTAAATTATTATCTAGGAAGAATATACTACAATACGAGTGATTATACAAAAGCTCTTAAGTACCTTTCGAAGAGTGATTGGGCTGCGGCGTACTATTACCGTGGTAGGATTTATGAAGTGCTCGAGCAATTCGGCAGGGCAATACTGGTCTACGATTCACTATACACGATGCGTAAAGGTACTGACTACGCTACCCGGGGATATAAACGAATGGCCTTTCTCTTAGAAGATGTCGGTGATACACTAAAGGCAGTGGAAGCGTTCTTGCTCATCGATGAAAAAAACACTAAATTTAGAGCAGCAATACAATTATTTAAGGTTGGTAAGTTAGAAGAAGCAGGTGAGATACTGGGTACCAGCACATCACCTGAATTTGTCTACTGGCGAGCGCGAATTAATGAGCAATTAGGCAAAACAACTGACGATTTAAAGAGCTATCTCGTCCGTGAACATCCCTTGTCTTACTACTCTCTCGTAAGAATTGATACTGCGATTATTTTCGATACGACATCTCTCGACCAGTGGATGCTCCAGTTAGGAGACAGTACACGATTATTAAGTTGTGGTGATTCGGTGCGCGTAGAGAATGCAATACGGTTCTTTAATTTAAATGAATTAGAATATGCAGCCGAAGAGTTAAGTATGATTGATATAACAAACCCACAAACACTCCTCTACCTTTGCAGACTCTGTGCACAGTATGGTGCTGATGGTCAATCAATACGCTATGCTTTGAAATTAAAAAATTTAGCTGAGAAGAAAAATATACAATCAATGCCTGCTGAGCTTTATAAATTAGTGTATCCAATACGGTATGCATTCACTATGATGGACGAACAATGCGACATGAGTCTCTGCCTCGCAATGATTTGGCAAGAGAGTCTATTTCAACCCCAAGCAGTATCGCCGGCAAATGCAAAAGGATTAATGCAAATTATTCCCGCAACAGCGAAGCAGATTGCACGTGAATTAGGTGTTTCATCATATTCAGTACACGATGCATCAACATCGATTAAATTCGGCTGGTACTATTTTTCAAATATGTTGAAAGAATTTAATTCGATTCCTTTCTCTCTTGCTGGATATAATGCTGGTCCCCATAGAGTCAAACGGTGGATTACAAACAACTCAGATTCTGAAATTGACGAATTTATTGAATTAATCCCCTATAATGAAACGAGAAATTATGTTAAATCAGTTTTAGCCCGCCAGGTAATTTACAAAACACTCTTGGAGAAAAATAGATTAATGACTGATTCAACTGAAGGAAGTTCTACAAAAGACAATTGATACAGAGATTTCTGAAAAAGTTCAGAAATCTTCGTCCATAGACTCTAGGGAGATTACAGTGATTTCCTAACGATGACGATGATGATAACTGCTGAAATATCACTGTCATCATTCTGACATCTATGCCTGCCCCGTAAGTTGTTAAACTTATGGGGTAATTGTGAGAGGATGAATATTTTTTCAGAGCTCTCATACACTATCGACTCTTTTTGGCAAAGAGTTCTCGCACAAGAAGGAAAATCGCTCCTACTGTAATAAAAGCATCGGCAAAATTATAGGTAAACCACCGGACATCGCCAATCCCCATATCGATAAAATCTATGACATATTCCAACCTGAGGCGATCGATTACATTGCCGATTGCACCACCAACGATAAATCCAAAAACAATGACACCAATTTTTTCCTGCAAGGAAAGACCGACATAGATAAGAACAACTATACCAGCTAATGACAGAATATAGTACAGGATATCAGGGCCAAAGGCGATGCCGAAAACACCATAAGGATTGTATGTAAGTTTAAGGCGCAACAGCGACCCGATTAGTTCTGTAGGTGGGTCCAGTGGTGATAAAAAATTTACGATAAGTAATTTACTGATTTGGTCAATGAGTAGGGCAATGATTATAAATATTAAAAAGGAGCGAATATTTTTCTTACGAATCATTAAAGTATATCTATGGTTAGGAACACTTCATACAAACTCGTGCCTGAGGCAGAAACTTTAACCTCCTTTTGGCTATTGGTTTTCCACAACGCTCACATATTCCATAGGTACCCTTGGAGACTTTCCCCAGAGCGAGGTCAATTTCAAAGAGTGCCTGACGACGTGATGAAAGAATCTGTGATGTAATCTCTCTCCTCTCAGTCTCAGTTCCCTGATCAGCCATATGATTGGAATACGCTGAGAGATCGCCAGATGTCTCGAGTTGAGTTTTTGCAATTTGGTCACCTTCATATTGTAGTTCCTTTAATATCTTTTCTCTTTCTTCAATCAACATCTTCTCGTATCGTTTCAGTTCTGCCTTCTTTAATTTTTTCATCATTTTTTCTTCTCCCTCAACATATGTAAATACGATTTTGCCTTTATATTGGCTGGATCAGTACTCAGAACTTCCTGCCATTCTTTTTTTGCCCTGTCGAATTTTTTCTTTTGGTAATAGCAGAGTCCCAACGTTGTCCGTGCCTCTAAATATTTAGGATTGTGTTGGAGAATATCGAGAAGTAATTTTTCTGCCCTTCGAGAATCCGTCAATTGGAGATATGTCCTTGCCAACTTTAATTTTATATCAAGGAAATCATGAACGAGATTTATTGCCCTCTCATATTCATCTCTTGCTTTGCGGTACTCCTGCAATTCATAGTATGTATCGCCCAACTGAGCATATGTCTGGGCAAGTTGCGCCCTCAACTGAGGTGAAAATCCTTTTTCTCGAGTTTCAAGAGCTGCAGCTCTTTTAAATGCTTCTATCGCATCCTCAAATTGACACTGTTCATTATAAATGATTGCCATGTTGAGATACGCTTCGATATAATTTGGATTTAATTCACATGCCCTTTTGAAACTCTCGATCGCCTCCTTATTATTACCGGCAACTGAATATGCGAGACCGAGGGCATTATGAACATCAGGATAACCCGGGCAGGCATCGAGGACCTTCTTAAAATTCTCTATCGAATCCTCAAGCTCCCCTTTTTCATACTGCTGCAATGCTTCATCATAGAGTCTCTGAATTTCCTTATCCATAGGCGTTATTATACCTAAAAAGCCTTCTTTGTCAATGTTTTTGAGCGAGAGCTCTGAAAAAGAATCTTTGTTCTTTCGATTATAATGATGATTTCTGAGAAAATAGCTATTTTTGAGTTATATTATATACTATTCGAATTTACTTTTTTGCTCTACCAAATTGTGCTTCGATTATTGATGTAATGCCACCCCGTGGATTGAATTCTCCACGCACAACTGCCCACCGTGGTTTTACCATCGCAACAAAATCTTTCAAAATACGATTAACAGCATTTTCGTAAAATATAGCAAGGTTACGGTATGCCAAAATGTAGTATTTAAGCGACTTCAATTCAACAAAAACCTTAGCAGGTTCGTACTCAATCGTAATTGTACCTGCATCAGGCAGTCGGGTACGTGGACAGAGAGAAGTGTATTCCGGGATAACAATAGTAATTGTATATCTCCTGAACTGATTCGGCAGAACCTCGAGTTTCGGTAACTTCTCCGTTAATCCAGCTTTAGCGTGTTTCTTTGTATAGCGTGGCATACTTCATTATATACTATTTTTTAGTAATGTCAATTGTGCGGAGTGTAAAAACGAGTCGGATATACGATTTTCTCAATTACTCTTTATTGCCCTTATTTTACGAATGACTGAGAAAATACTATACGCAATAACTACGGCAGCAACAATCCAGAACCACAGGGGAAGGTTGTGGCCAAAAATGGCGACATAGGTAAATGGCGCAATAATGATAATACCGAGGATAATACTAAACGTTCTTACCTGACCAAAATTTTTATTCTTGAGGCCAGCAATAATTTTGTAAATTGAGAGCCAGAAGGGAATAACGCCAGTAAAGTATATAATAGCAAAAATTACAGGATTGACACCATAGTTTCTATGAATGTCGGCGAGCCAATTTTTAAAGTATTCAAACATATGTCACATTTGAGACTACACAATTATCACACGCGTAAACTATAAAACAAAAAATTTAAAAGATGATCTGCTTAAAAACAAGAAACCGGGCGAGATACTCTAATCGCTCAAGTTTATATCGTGCATCGAGTAAATCAGAACCAGTAGTTACTGTACCATATCTATGGATGACGACAATATTACTTTTCTTCATTGCCTCAACTACAGCATTCGCTAGTTCTTGTGAGCCGGGCGCAATATTCGGAATAAATTCAATCTTTTTTAAATGCTCTTCCATATTTGGAAGGGAACTCAGATTCAGCGCGCCAGGCTGAATGCCGATAAGGTTTGTAAAAAATGGGTGGGCAAGAATAACTGCATTGATATCCTTTCTATTTTTGTATATACCGAGGTGCATCTGGAGTTCGATTGAGGGTTCGCCTTTTCTCACCTTACCATCCAATGTCACCTCGAGTATGTCCTTAGTTTTCAGCTCTCCCTTGCACAACCCAGTTGATGTTATGTAAACCGTACTTCCTTTTCTCACGCTCAAATTTCCATTGGTCGCATAGATGAAATCTTTCTGATATAGCACCTTACCTATATTGATAATATCCTCAACAATAGTATTTTGTCTCATCCAATAGACTCCTTATTACCCATATACTTTCTCAAAACCTTGGGTATGGTGATTCTCCCATCTTTTGTTTGGTAATTCTCTACAATCGCAATGAATGTCCGTGGCGTCGCGAGACCAGAACCATTCATTGTGTACACATAATCTACGCTACCTGTTGATTTACGGTAACGAATATTTGCCCTGCGCGCTTGATACTGCTCATAGCAACTCACTGAAGAAACTTCTAACCATTCACCGACTCCCGCTGCATAAACTTCAATGTCATACGTTTTTGCAGCAGCATACGTCATGTCACCAGTACACAAGAGCATGATCCGATAGGGAAGCTCAAGTAATTTTACAACCTCTTCGGCATCACTGAGTAATAATTCAAATTCTGAATAACCTCTCTCGGGTGTTACATATTTGACTAACTCAACCTTATTGAATTGGTGTACCCGCTTTATACCTCGCACCTCCTTGCCGTACGACCCTGCTTCTCTACGGAAACACGGTGAGTACGCCGTATAATAAATTGGCAGGTCTTTTTCAGCAATGATCTCGTCACGGTGCATATTGGTCAGAGGAACTTCTGCTGTCGGTGCTAAATAGAGGTCATCATCACGACATTTATAGGAATCGGCTTCCAATTTCGGTAATTGACCAGTACCGTAGAGACAATTGGTTGGATTCAGTACCGGAGGAAAGATTTCGATATAATTATGGTTATTCGTATGTATGTCTAAAAAGAAATTTATCAATGCACGTTCCAGCAAAGCACCGAGTCCTTTATATAAAATAAATCGCGACCCCGAAATCTTTGGTGTTCTCTTCATATCGAGAATATCCAGTGCCTCACATATTTCCCAATGGGGAAGAACTTCAAATTCAAATTGTGGTGGTTCTTTCAAACCACGCACAAATTTGTTCGCTCCACTTTCTCTACCGACCGGCACAGATTTGTGAGGAATATTAGGAACCCACTGAATGAGTTCAGCAAATTCGCGCTCGATCTCATTCTGCTTTTTCTCCAGTTCTTTTATGTGATCAGACATTGTCTTCGCCTTGTGCATGAGATCTCGATGCTCTTTATGCTGACGCCTCAGTTCTCCAATTTCCTCTGAGAGTTTATTACGTTCTCTATTGAGATCCTGAAGTGTGGTTATCATCTCTCTTCTTTTTTTATCAAACGCAATAATCTTTTCGAAATCAAGTGTTTCGCCTCTCTTTTGTAGTGCTTCGCGAATACTATCTGGATTTTCCTTTAATAATTTTAAATCAATCATCCGGGTATTATAGTCTTTTTACATAAGAAGTCAACCCAATTAGCCTGCTGTCGTCACGGTAACTACCATAATGAGCAATTCTCTGCGGATATTTGTCCTCTATAGTGGAAAAACTGAAGAACCGGAGTCATTGACAGGGCTTCACATTTAAGTAAAATAGTCTATGGATCTGAAATACGGTAAGAATATTATTAACTTTGACATTTTGTCAAAGAATATGCTCGGGATATTAGAAATCAATAATACTTCAGCTAAGCCACTCGATATGCTGCTAAAAAATAGCATTCTGAATCCTATTGGTAAACCACGCCTGAGTAACGTATTACGACATAATAAACCAGGCGATATCATCATTATTGTTTCGGATATAACTCGTTCCATAGCGAATTATGCGGAGATTTTAAAATTTCTGGTAGCTGAAATAGTCGATGCCGGAATCGATGAAAAAAATATTGAATTTATTATCGCACTAGGGACCCATCGTCAACATACAGAAGAAGAAAACAACATGCTTTACAAAGACCTCACCCACCGCTTTCGATTTTCGCAACATGACTGTCATACTAACCTCATTTCCCTCGGCAAAACGAGTACCGGTTTGGAAGTTCAGGTTAATAAAAGAGCCAGAGAGGCAGATTTTGTCATAACAACCGGGAAGATTGATTTTCATTATTTAGCAGGCTACTCCGGCGGCAGGAAATCAATTCTGCCTGGCATTTCTTCCTATGAAACTATCAGAGATAATCACTGCAAGTTAAAACGTAATGATGTCGATGTCGGAGAAATCAACCATAATATTATTGCTCAAGAGATGAACGAAGCCTGCCGTATGTTCGATGTCAATTATCTCTTCAATGTTATTGAAACACCGCATCGGCAGACCACTGCGATTTTTTGTGGACATCCTGAATACGCATTTACCGAAGGAGTGCAATCCTTTAAATCAATGCGCATGACCACTATTCGTGAAAAGGCAGATTGTGTGATCGTTTCTGCAGGCGGCTATCCACAGGACAAAAATTTTTTTACGAGCCACAAATCGCTGAACACAGCTACACATGCAATCAAGCCTCACGGCAGCATTATTATAATTGGGCAGTGTTGTGAAGGGTTCGGGAACGAAAATTTTTTGAACTATATGCTCACACATACCCTCAATGATCTTGTAAATTATCCTGAGAAGAATATTCAGGTTGGAGGACATCGCGCTTTTGTAACAGCAAAGATACTTAAAAACCACAAGGTTTACGTACTCACTGATCTAGAGCCACAAATCCTCAAACAAATGAAATTTTTACCGGTTAGGAATTCAGACGAAGCACTGACCATAATGAAAAAAGAACATGGCGAAGAATTTAAAGCATATATTATACCAGATGGTAAAGCGGTGTTACCAATGCTAAATCAAGGATGAATAGTAACGAAGGATTTAATAGATGTTAGGTATTTTGCCCCATCCCGAAAAATTGGGGGACTTTTACGCAAGGAGGTTGAAATGATGCAGAAACTAAGGAAACAAACGAGATTAGTACTATTTATTGCCCTTGCAGGGTTTGCTCTGTTAATCTTTTTCCAATGGGGAATTAATATAACCGGCATTAGAACTGAGCAAAAAACAGACATTGTAAAAATTGACGGTATTCCTATACCCTACAGAGATTACATAAGGTTTATGCAAATCCGGGAGCGCGAACAGAGAAACATAAGCCGTGAGGAATTATGGGCTGAGATGATTAACGAAATCATGTGGTCACAATTACTCCAAAAGGAGAAAATACGGGTAACCGATGAAGAAATATGGACAATCATTCGCAATAACCCTCCGCAGGAACTCTATGAGTCTGAATATCTGAAAGACGCGAACGGTGAGTTTGATTTTAATAAGTACCTCGAGTTATTAAGATCGCCCCAGAGTCGCCAGTGGCTCCTCCAGTATGAATATAACGTGCGCGAGCAACTACCAAAAGAAAAACTTCGTTCTCTCATAGCAACAATGACGTGGGTGTCTCCTTTTGAGGACAGTATCCTTGTCGCATTACAAACAACAAAATACGATATATCACTTATCAGCATACCACTATTCCGCCTCCGTCGTTCGATACAGATATCTGAAGAAGAACTAGAAGAGTACTTCGCAAAACACGCCACCGAGTTTATAAATCCACCGGCAAAGATTCTCAAGTATATCATATTTGAAAAAGTTCCATCATACGATGATACTGTAGAAACCCGAGAAACGATGGAAGATTTCATTATGCGAATTAAAGAAGATGAAGAAGATTTTCTTGAGGTCGCGAAGGAGGTTTCAGATGATTCTATCATTGAATATCGTTTTGACGATGTCAGCGAGCTTCCTTCCTATCTGCAAAAAGTATACAGAGAGCTAAAAAATGGTGAACTATCAGGTATCGTAGAAGTGCCCGGAGGTTTTGAGGTCGTACAAAAAGTTCATTCTGGATTACTCTATCGCGCAAAAGCGAATGTCTATATTTCACCAACGACACTCGGTGAAATCCATGATCAAATTATGTCATTTAAAGAGACATCCCAAGAAATCGGATTCGATTCAGCTGGAGCGGAGTTCGGTATACTCGTTCGAAAGACACCTCCACTCACCACAAATAAGACAAACTTTCCAGTACGCAATCCTGCCGTTTTGGCAGAACATGTATCACGGACCAAAAAAGGCGAGGTTTTCGGTCCGCTCGCCGGTTTCGAAAGCTACTATATATTTGTAGTCGACTCGATTATACCTGAATCAAAACCAATATTCGAAGACATTGTCTCGAATATAAGAGCAAATCTCGAAAGAGAAAGATTGAACGAGGCAATGGCTCAGTATCTTGGTGACCTACGGTATCAATTACAGGGTGATCAGACAATGGAGGCAATCGCGGCGACAGATACCTTCATTATCTTTCGAAACGATTTAAAGAATATCACCTTAGCCGATATGGTAGGAAGTTATGGCGACAAATTTGCTGGTACTGTAGCTCGATTAGAACCTCAACAGGTATCAGCCCCCTTACTCACGGATTGGGCAGGATATATCATTCGCTGCGACCAGAAGAGTCCAACCCTCTTCGATTCTACAATGATTGTTTACCTCCAGGCAAAACGACAGACGCGACTACAGCAACTGTCGCAGAACATATTCACACCTAAAGAAATTGAAGACTATCGGGATGAATTCTTTGAATAGTAACAAATTACAAAATCCAGATAAGCACTCGCTTCGCTCGTGCTATCTTCCCTTCGGGACAGTACCTTTTGCAAAGGTGCTGTTGGGATTTCAATTTATTGAAATTCCAATACGATAAAATGTCAAATTAATGCCAAAGCGTCAATTGGTATTTGAAATTTAACATTTGGCATTAGAGTAGTGAATTATCAGGTATAACAATTTACTACTCTAAAATATATCCTAACAGCCCTTTTCCAATTGACACTTCAGGGATTTCTTTTATATACACCTTAAAATCGTAGCGCCAGGCATCGCCTAATTGATTGAAGCTGAAGGCTGCTGCCCAGCAGTGTAAATCACGATTCAACCCAATGCTGTAATCAACGAGTTCTTTCGACTCCCAGTCATAACGGCCTGAATACGTGAGTGACCAATGTTCTGTCGGCTTAATCTTGCCATTAAACCACATCTGATAAACACCTCCTTTGGTATAGCTCTGGTTCAATGTGAGCGAAAAGAAATGTGTTTCTATCGCCGATGTATTCGTGAGTGTATAGGTATATTCTCTTGTGTAGGGATCAACTGAACCATCAATCTGTGATGAAAAGGTCGTTATTGGTTGGGGAAACGGATCGAACGGCAGTTGAAGTGAAAATGTCACTGCAGTGAGCGAATCGGTAATCAAGTTATATCCACTACCCAAACTTAAGCGCGCGATACGGTGCTTTTGTCCCTCTTCACCGACCTTCGCCTCAAGCTCCTGATCGAGCCCAAACCTAATAGTATGTGTTTTGGAAAAAGTCGGTATGCCAGCAACTGTTGGGAATCTCCCAAAATCAAAATCAGGAGTGTACGAGTATGTTATCCTCGGTGACAGTTTATGGAGTACACCCTGAATACCAAACAGTCCAATATGAAACACCCGGTATAAATTTGTGCTGGCAGTGGCACCAAATGAGTAGCCGAATCGCGTTGGCATTTTGTTACCGAGCGTATCTTCATCGTACACCGCTGCATCGAGATTCAGTTTTGGTGATACAGTAAAGAGATTAAATATATTTTGTTGCAACGATGGTGCGGTGTGAAGATTTGCACCAGTAACATCGTTCGTATCGTACGGCGTTGTAGTACGGTCACGACTAATATGTCCTGAAACAGAATAGTTGACTGCAGAAAATAGCATCTGTGATGGCGTTGTCATTGTGTAGTATGGTAATTTCAGAATAAGAGAATCAGCAAAATATTCCCTGCGTTCGATGGTGACAGTATTTCTAACATCGAATATGTCACGGCTGACCGTTGCTTGCGAAGTAATCTCTTTCTCCAACCAGAGTGCTGTCGTCTCGGCATAATCTTGGTGGTATGTATTATCACTCAAATACTTTACGTCACAGTTAAAACTCGATCCAAGGACAAAGTAGTCTGAATTATTACGCGCCTCAATACTATAGCGCTCAATCTTTGTATCTGTCTCTCTTATGTATGAGAAGTGTGCTGCTCCTTTTGTAAATGGTGCGTAATCCCACACCGTCTCGAGGTGAGGCATGATGCCTTTTTTCTCATACGCATCAACTTGAAGCGTTACATCTGCGTAGTCTGATATCACCCAATAATAGGAAAACCCTCTAATGTATTTGCCATACGTACTGGAATTCCCTGCCCTGAATGGCAACAAACCGGATTTACGCTTTGTCGAAATTGGAACAAACCAGAAAGGTGCTGCAATAATTGGCAAATCTTGTACATATAATACTATCGGACGGGCAATTACCATATCACCTAAATAGACCTTCATCTTTGGTGAGTAAAAATAGAAGTGAGGTGGCGAATCGCTGCAGGTCGTGTACTTGCCATCATAGACATTGACCGTATTCTCATCAATCCAGTAGATTCGTTCGCCTTCGAGAAAACCACTTTCGATTTGAGTTTTGCCTGATGTCATCAGTGCCTTCTTTGTTTCGATATTATACACAAGATAGTTTCCTTTAATCGAATCATCTAACTGTCGTAAATCACACGTACCGAACGCTTCTAAGAGGTTTTTATCAACGTGATAATAGGCACTATCAGAGAACAACGTGATATCTTGATACACGATATATGCGGAGTCATGTAAAATTATCAGAGATTTCTCGAGGTCATAGGTTATTTGCATGGCGCTATAATGGACAATATTAACAGTATCGCTCTGGGTTGTATCTTGTAGAAAACCCAGGAGTAAAAGGAGTATCATTCCTTCAGTATTTCTTTGTAGCTATCCAATACAACTTTGTAGTATTTTAGAGCATTCTGTTCATCACCCAATGCTCGGTATATATCTGCAAGTGCTTCGTTCAAGGTGATTAATAATTCCAAATTAACCGACTCTTTCTGTCTCTGACACAACTCAAGGGTTTGGTGGTAGTAATGGATACCTGCCTCATAACCTCCTCTTTTAATGGCACTATCACCGGATTTTATCATGAATTCGATTGCCTTTTTGTAGTTCCTTGCTTCACGATAATGGTATGCAGCCTGTTCTTCAAAACCTGCGATTCGGCTATAGTAATCTGCGAGCCGCTGATGTTGTTTCTCTTTATCAGGTACGAGATTATAGATTTCCTGTTGTAAAAGAGGGTTTACAAATATATAGTGATTAAAATAATGTTTCAAATAATTCTGCTTTACAAAATAATTGAACAAATAGTGTTCTTTCTCATCAATGGGCAGTTCATCAGGATCCAATTCAGCACCAGCAACCGCAAGCTTGAAGATAAATTCCTTCTCTTCGTCCAGTAACTCAAGACGCCGTTTTATGATTGTCTTGATATCGTAGAAGGAGAGACCGTAGTCAGCGATGGTTGTTTGACCACAGTACTGGCGGTAGAGGTACGACATCATCTCTTCTCGATACAGACAGAGATATTGTGCAACATGGAACGGTGTTGTGGGTGGCAATGCCATCTCTTCGCCAGTTACTTCTTGAATCATACTTATCAATTGTGCTTTCTCAATATCTCTCAATTCAAATTCTTTTATACCAGATATATTAATTTGTGGTAGTGTAGAGGATAAAATAAAACAAATATCTTCTTCAATTAATTGATCCTTTAGGTGCTGAATAAAGTTAACCGATGACGCATCCATATTCTCTACATCTTCGATAATTATCACCACTGGTTTGATCCATGAAATACGTTTAATAATGTCAGCAATTGTTGAGGTAATAACCTCGACCCTCATTGTGAGTTCTAATTTCTCTAAAATCGACTCTTCTTCCCCCAAATCAAGGAAATCAAGGAGTGCTAAATACGACGTTCCGATATCAGCAATATCTAATTCTTTTAACCTGCGTTCAATGGTCTTTTGCCGTTCTTCAATACTTCGGAGGTTAGCAATTCCAAGGATTTGGGCAACGATCTGGTTAATCGGTTTCAGTGTAAGACCCATACCATATGACGTACAAGTTGTCCTATAAATCTCCCTGTCCTGCCACTGTTCTACTACTTGGTCTAAGAACGTCGTGGTACCGCTTCCTAAAGGTTTGGTGATCAACACCACTTTTGAAACCCTCAACAAATTTTGTAACGAGACAATCTCATTTCTGCGCGGTATAGACAGAACCTGTGGCTTCGGCTTCGGAAACTGTAATTTTTTAGTCGGTATATCAATGCGATAGACAAGTATCTGGCTCGACATGCCTTCAATCGACAGCATACCGAGCGACATTATCTCAAAGTTTTCGATCACTTTCTTCTCTATTTCTTCAGATATCAGTATTTCTGTTGCCTTTGCAATCTTTGCAAGCCCCTTGGCAATACCGAGGTACTGAGAGAATCCATAGTGTGCTTCAGGATAATTCTCTCTCATCTGGAAAAGACACGAGAGCATATTGAGTTCATCAGTATGTGACAGAATCAAATCCTTTTCAGTCTGTTCGATATGGCCTGAAAATTTGTGTACTGTTTCAACAAGGTCGTTGAACTTGTCATTATTGAGATCACGAATTGAGATAGCTACATAGTAATCCATACTCTCTCCACAAAATATTTCATAGTAGTACCACTATCACATAAAATATCTCATCTCTCGTCATATTTTAAATGGCTTCGGCAACAGTGTCTGCAGTGAATAAAATTTAAATTCTTCTTTCTTATTCATAGTCACGACCATTACATGAGGTGCGAGTTCATTGAGGACTTGCAAACAGGCACCGCACGGTGTAATAAAATTAACCTGGGGAGAGTATACGAGGAGCAAGAGTATCTTCTTTTCGCCCTCAGAAATTGCCTTGAATAGAGCAACCCGCTCAGCACACATAGTCAGTGAATATGAACTATTTTCAATGTTGACTCCTGTATAAATATTACCGCTTGCACAGTAAACTCCAGCACCAACCACGATCTTGGAATATGGAGCATAGGCTGCCTTCACAGTTTTTTTCACCGCATTAACCAATTGTTTTGATATGTTTTTTTTACGAGACACAGGCATCGAAGAAATCCTCTCCATTCTTCATTCCTTCAATATTAAAGTATCGTGCAATAGTTTTCCCCAAATCAGCAAAAGACCGACGTACGCCGAGATCTCTGCTCATCTTCTTCGTGGTGTAGGCTAACACCGGTACGTATTCACGTGAATGGTCAGTCGATGGTGTGGTTGGGTCATTACCATGATCTGCAGTGATAAAGAGAAAGTCACCCTCATCGACCTTTTCTACTATCGTACCGATGATCTCGTCAATTTCAACGAGCCCATTCTTAAAACCATTAACATCATTACGATGTCCCCAATCCATATCAAACTGTACAAAATTCGCGACAATCAATCCTTCATCAACGTCATCCATCACCCTTAAAACAAAATCTCCACATTCCGTATCACTCACCGAGTGGTACGATTTTGTGTAACCACGGCCACCAAAAAGATCATCGACCTTTCCAATGACAATCACTGCAAGCCCCTGTTCTTTTGTTCTATCCAAGAGCGTCGGTTCAGGTGGCTGTAGCGAATAGTCTCGACGGTCTTTTGTGCGGTAGAAATTATTTACCTCACCAGCAAATGGTCGGGCAATAACCCGGGCAACACCATGTTTTCCCTGAAGCATTTCTCGTGCGATTGTGCAGAATGTATACAGTTCGTCTAAACTGAAAATGTCGATGTGACAGGCAATTTGGAAAACACTATCAGCAGACGTGTAGACAATCGGCGCTTTTTTTCGCATATGTTCTTCGCCTAACCGCTGTATGATTTCAGTCCCTGAAGCAGGAATATTACCAAGAATTTTGTATCCAATCCTCGATTCGAATTCAGTAACAATTTCATCAGGAAAGCCATGCGGATACGTTGGGAACGGTTTTTCTAAGATAATACCAAAGAGTTCCCAGTGTCCAGATGTAGAATCCTTACCAGGAGATTTCTCTGCCATTTTGCCAAAGCACGCGAGGGGATTTGGGGCTTTTTTAACGCCCCTGATAGCACTGATATTGCCTAAACCGAGTCGTTCGAGCACAGGAAGGTCTAAACCGCCACAAACGCGGGCTAAATTAACGAGAGTATTGCTCCCCTGGTCATGGTACTGCGCTGCATCAGGAAGCTCACCAATACCTACTCCATCAAGGATGAGCACAATTGCCCGCTTCATATTGCAAAATTATATATAGTTTTTTAAAATTGTAAAGCCCCGTAGGAAGACCCCAATTCATTTCGTAAAACCTATAATCTCTTAGAAGACGAAGGGTGAAAGCTGTGGCAATCTATAATACGTCGAGATATTCCAACGGGGTAAAGATATATTTTATTTTTGGGAATATTTTTGTGCCTCTCTTGTATATATAAGTAGAAGGAGGAATCATGAGAGACCATAAAGAACTGTACGGCATATATCTCCGTTCGAGTATGTTCGTCTCGCTCACCCTTATTATCCTTGCTTTTCTCTTCGTGCCGACGATAGAGGTAGAGCCGTACGAATTGAGAGGAGAAGTTATCACAATGGTTGAGGAAATTTCTTCCCAAATGGATAAATTCGAAGAACCACCACGAGATGAACGTCCTAAAATCGCGATC
>Ga0111226_1011_pt1 | contig 21583 bp, 16 predicted proteins | sample DeeMarSWOR152_54_FD_80390 | JGI IMG/M metagenome (GOLD analysis project Ga0111226, IMG submission 80390) | candidate division TA06 bacterium DG_78 | reverse complement strand
AACCATAACAATATCAGAAAGCTCTGATTGGGCATAATCAGTAATTCCTGAGATTGCAATATCACCCTCAAGTTTTACCCATTCGTGCTCTTTTGTGTATTTAATACCATCAATGACATTTGCCATTTTTCCTCCTCTTGCTCAACCTCTGGTTGAGCATCGATTACACAGATGATCCGCCACACGTCTTGGCGGATGCAGATGACAGTGATTTTTCATGCACTCACTTATCACCGTTTCTCGTGTTCTCCATGTCTCCCCATATCACTTGCGTGAGCCATGTTTATAAAAGGGTCCTTTTATGACCTCAGCACTCATCGGTTCTTTTCCCCTCGCTGTTATTCGTGTTCCTTCTTTGTTGTAGGGAAGTGCTACGTATCCGAGACCGATTCCTTTTTTCAGTGATGGTGAAAATGTTCCTGAGGTCACCGAACCTATTTTACTATCATTATTAAAAATTTCCTGATGAGGTCGCGGGATGCCCTTATCGACAACCTCGAATCCCACTAATTTCCTCTTTAACCCTGCTTCTTTAATTTTTGATAAACTCGTTTTGCCAATAAAATCGCCCTTGTCAAATTTCACGATCCAACCCAATCCTGCTTCTAAGGGATTGGTTGTTTTATCAATATCATTGCCATAGAGACAGTACCTCATTTCAAAGCGTAATGTATCCCTGGCACCAAGACCTATCGGCTTAATACCAAATTCTCTTCCAGCTTTAAAGACCATTTCCCAGACTGGTTCTGCATACTTTCCATCAATATAGAGTTCAAAACCATCCTCGCCAGTATATCCAGTACGGGAGAGTATCACTGGAATATCCTTCATCCCGCCCCTATTTAAAGAGGCGGGATTCATTCTTGTTTCAGTTGCCCAATAGAATTTCAATTCTGAAAGATCGAAATCAAATAATTTTTGCATTACTGGTTCAGCTTTTGGTCCCTGAATTGCCAACTCTCCAATTTCATCGCTGCGATTCACAATTTGAACATCGCCTTTTTTATTATCTGTTATCCATGTGTAATCTTTCTTGGTATTTGATGCATTCACGACAAGAAATATCCTATTTTTAAAGTTATACACGAGGAGGTCATCAACAATGCCTGCATCTGGATAGAGCATCGTCGTATACTGAATTTGATTGAGAGCCAATTTTGAGGCGTCATTTGTTGTTATATAATTGGTAAAAGCGACACGTTCTTTACCGCGGATTTCGATTTCACCCATATGTGAAACATCGAAGACGCCGACCGACGTACGGACAGTTTCATGTTCAGAAATAATACCCTCAAATTGGATAGGCATTAAAAATCCAGCAAATTCGACAATTTTACCATTATTTTTTACATGCATATCATAAAAAGCCGTCTTTTTAAGCATCAATTATTATAGCCAGAAATCATTGAAAGTCAACGAAAAACATGATTACAGCGATAAAATAATGATGGCAGTGATGGGATTATCTTGCCAAAACTGTCGTCTTTTTTGCCTTAGTGATTTTGTTTGAATATCGGTATTCGAGGTACACAATATAGATACTCGTCGCAACCTCGCCTTTTGATGAGGTACCATCCCAGTAGAGCGTGCCTCTATCTTGGTTGGACAGTTCATTTTTAAGGATATCATGGATGCGTTTTCCTCTCGTATCGAAGATGGAAATGGTGAGATTGCCACCAGGTTGCGGCAAACGATAGTCAATCTGGAGAACATCATCGATACCATCACCATTTGGTGAAAATATCTGCGGTGAGAGGGCAAGCTCTCCGATTTCACCGAGCACCTGGAGTTCTTTGAAGACGAGGTTATTATCCGGGTTTTGGTCATAGGGAAATGTAATTTCGAAACCGAGCACGTGTGCTCCTTGAGAAGGATGCTCATACGTGTAGAAGAGTGAGACACTATCAAGGGCATTGACCATGATGCCATCGAGTTGAGTGAGTATTTCATTAGCATTTGCACCACTGTCTCTATTCTCATCATCAAAGACGACCACACCGTATTCATCGGTTTCTCGTAAACCAAAATTTTTGACCCGAATTTCAATCTGCACGTCCTCACCTGTTTTTACTGATGCCGGGGTGAATAGAATGGACTGTTCATCAAGGGCGAGGTCGAATGCACTGGTCGTGCTGTTTTCTCTACCAGGAGTGCATCCAGCAGAATCGACTGATGGATGCCAGTTTGATGGTTCATCAGGTATATCTAAGTCGATCCGCTCCCAGGAAATTCCATCACCAGGATCAGAGGGGAAATTATCGAGCGTGTCGAATGGTGTTCCGAATGACGAGGTGCACGCATCGATTTCAGAGTAGACGATCAAAGGATCATAGATGGTAATGCCATTACCAATGGTTGATTCATCTGTGGTGAGAATGAGGGTTGAATCCGGGAAACTGTATGGTTGTACATACCCTCCTGAAGTGTCTATGCTGCAATATTCACTATCGAGGATAACCGCATACGTATACGGATACATGAGTGTTGAGTGAATTCTCACATGTGGATAGTTAATGAGAATTACATCATTCTCCCATGGGCAGATGGTATCAGCAGGAGCATCAAAATCACAGATGAAATAATGAGCGAGGTCAATGGTATCTGCACTCTGGTTATAAATTTCTACAAATTCATTCCGGTCGCCTGGACTACCAGGATCAGATTCTGTTCCTTTCACATTTGACATGACCTCGGTGATGATGATAGGAGAATCAGCGAATATCAAGAGGAACAAAAGCACCTGAGATTATAATTTGGATAATTGCGTGTGTCAACAAGGAAAGGGGCGGCAGTGCCGCCCCTTTGCCCCCCTTTGTTACCTGTACATATCTTGCACTCTATTATACTATGAGAGTGTTACAAAATTGTTACAAACTACTTCAGTAACACCACCTTTTCTATTGTCTCACAATCTCCTGCAGAGAACTGTAAGAAATAGATGCCAGCAGAAACCTCTCTCTGTTTGTCATCTTTTCTGTCCCAATGTACACTGTATGTACCAGGGTGGGTTTTTTTGCTGAGTAAGGTCTTCACTCTCCTGCCCAAGACATCGTAGAGTACGATAGTAACCAGCATCTCTTGGGGAATCGTAAATGAAATATCGACCATATCTCGTGTTGGGTTTGATGTCATCATCATGAAACGCACCGGCTGTGTAAAACCTTCTTCAATGTTGAGGTCAGTAACATTGAAAATATAGTATCCATCACGCGGTGCACCAACTGGGTCAGTACCACTATTTGGTCTGTTCCAGTGCCATTCATCCCGCGCCCAGAGGAAGTAATCTACGGTATTTCCAACATGCTGTGCAGGTAGTACTGCGTGATAGATATCATCTTCCTGCTGGCTCATTGGTATTTTCTGCCACCGTCCTGCATTGACCCGATAGTAAAGGTATGCTGAATCGACGCCGATCGCATCAGTGATCTCAGATTGTATGTGTAGTGGAAGGCCAAAGGGATTGCTGAACGTCGTATCGAGCCAGGCAGTTGTGTTTTTGAATTGCGGTGGTTCATTGTCAGTATGAGCAAGTATCTTGAAATCATCGATGAACCACTGTGCATTCTGTGCACCAGTGATCGTGTAGAATCGGAAGCGCACATTAAACTCTTTCCCTTTATATGAACAGAGCGAGAGGGTTTCCTCAGTCCAGGGAATCGAACCTCCAAGATACCAGATATACTGCCAGACCTTATGCCACTTTTCACCGTTATTGTTCGTGACCTCAACATGAGCGAGACAAAAGAGGCTCGGAAAAATTTTGTGGGTATGCCAGAAAACTAATTGTGGGTTATCGAATGGTCTGAGATCGATATTCTGCTTGAGCTGTACCCAACCACTATCGCCGATTACATTGCCATTATACAGAGAGTACGGTGGTGAATGGTATTTTTCAGTTGATCTGGTCCAGTGGTCTGAAACAGTCCAGTAGTCAAGAAAACTATCAATACCTGCTTTGTACTCAAAGTCATCTTCAAATATTAGTGAAGGTAGTGGCGGTGTTCCGATCTGTATAGTAAACCCGCATGTATCACAGAACATACCATTATCACCCTGTGCCGAAACGATCAATTTGATGATTGCAGTGTGGCCTTGTGGCGTTAAGCGATGAGCTGAAATCACGTAGGGATCAGATACATTCGAGGCACTATCATTGAGACAGATATTACCGAAGAATGATGAATCGTCGTGCACTGTGATAAAGTTGTCATCACTATAGAGTATGCCAGAGACGTCATAACCATCAGCACCACCAATATTTTGTATGGTCGTGACCAGGTTCACGGTCTCTCGCGGTTCAAATTGACCATTTCCATTACCACCTGGTGCAGGGTCTGAGAGTTCGTATGCAATGAGAATGAGATAGGGGATATCCATTTCTGGAGTTGCCTGTAATGCTTTATAGATATTGAGTCTGCCCCAGCCATACGTGTTATTCGGATACGGGGCACCCTGAGCTGGCTCATCAGGATTGTTGGTGATGAGGTTGTAGAGTTCTTCTGGTGTGATCGCACGATTTTTCTGGCAGAGGAGTGCGACTGCTCCGCACACATGCGGTGTTGCCATAGAGGTACCTTGATAACTCGCATAGCCGCCATTTTTTGTTGCTGAGCGGACATTGACTCCTGGTGCAGAGATATCTGGTTTGATAAGATCCCAATCTGGTCGATACCAGTGTGCCGGGTCATTCCACGGGTCATAATCAGGCGCTGGACCGCGCGAAGAGAAACTAGCAATATTATCATTATGGTCTGTTGCACCGATACCGATGACAAGAGGATAGTTGCCAGGTGTGCAGGCAGAACCAACACCTGGACCTGAATTGCCATTTGCAAAGACCGGAAAGATGCCGAGCGATTTCCATGTTTCGCACTGCTGCCAGAAATCGAGTGCAGTAGTACTATCATCACCCCATGAATTAGACACTGCCCTGATATCGACGAGCTCTTTCAGCTCCGCCATAAATTCAAAACACGGATCGAGCGACTCGTACGTACCCCATCCTTGTGCTGTGAATCCCTTGGCACAGACATACTGAGCGCCTGGTGCAACACCGATGTCGCTGTCAAAAGGACCAAAGCCATCACCACCGAGGATTGTGCCTAAGGTGTGTGTACCATGATTATGGTCATCGTAGGGTTCTGGCTTGCCGTGAATGCCATCAAACCAATATCCAGTCCACTTGCCGATTAATGCCTCATGGTCAGGATACACACCAGTATCAATATGGCCAATGACAATGCCTTCACCAGTAAAACCAGCAGACCAACAGGAATCTGCCTGTACTTTTTTGACATTCCACTCAATACCACGAGAAGAAAGTTCTCTTCCTCTTTCAAGAGGTGGTATTCTAATTTGCACATTATGTGAGATATACCAGACATCATTCCTGAGCGCAACTTCCTCAATAATGTCTTTGATCGCTCTCATGTGGAATCCGTTGAATACCCAGAATTGCCGTACGATTTCTATTTTTTTTGGGAATAGACTGAGGTACTCGATACACGGTTGTTGGCTATTTCGGGCAATCTCGCGGAAGGTTTGTATTTTCTCATGAATCTGCAGGTTTTCGACATCGTGGTAGGGATATTCCTGGAGCATATGAACAACCACATACACCTTGTCACTCTGTTCCAGAACTGCTAATTGGGATGTAAGTTCTGGGGTCAGCTTCCCATCAAAGGGAAGCTCAGGCAATACCGACAGTACTGCAAAAATCAACCACATAGTTACCTCCTTACCTAGGCGTGTTTCATACAATTATACTGTGAGAGTAATACAAAACTGTTACAAAATGGCTATGACAGAAGGAAAAACGGCTGCCCCTGGAAGACTAGGAGCAGCCATTGTGGGGGATGATGAAATCTTTTTTTACGTGTGGTTGAAAGAACAGAGTAGTGTCAGAAATCCATCCAAAGATGTAGGTACAATTGATGTTTCAGAAAGTATTTTGTTAAGGCGAGGTATTCTCTTTGCTGTAGTGGTATGTTTTTGGATCTTTGCCTGAGTTTTTGTGTGTTTTTTTCTTTTTTTTGGCATAATATATGCCAGCAAGGGGCGGCTTCTGCCGCCCCTTGCCCCCCCTTATTACTACCTCACAATCATGACCTTTCCTGTCATTGTAGTTTTACCAGCCGTGACTTTTACAAAATAGACACCATTGGGTAAGTTGCTTTTGTATTGAAACACATTTTCGCCTGCGGGTATGTCTGAATCAAGAATAGTTGCAACCAATCTCCCAGTTGGATCAAAGACCTGTGCGTCGACATGCGTTGGCACAGAAAGTATTATGGAAAGGTTGATGTTGCCCTTTGTGATCGAGTTAAATGACACAATAGTTTTGGTCTCTGAGGGTGTTATAAGATTCTCTTCACCATTCTGTGTTTTTGAAATATCGCCAGTTATTGCATAGACATAACTCTGTGGACCATGGGGTAGTTCTTGAGCGACTACTGTTAATTGCCATTCTCCTGGAATTGGATTATCAATGACAAAATTTTCATCTGTGTTTCTGGTGTCCCAGGTTATTGGGTTAGGTACTGATTGACCTTCGGAAAAAACATTCCCATGATAATCAATACCATTAGGTGCCTTGAGGATTACATCGAGGTCATTTTTCAATCTACTACAGCATCCTGCCTCTTTATCAGTCCAGGCTACAGAGACGCGAATTGGGTTTGGAGAATTGACCGTGAATGATTCGTCGATTGATTGTCCTATATCAATGCTATTTACAGAATTTTCTTTAATGAGTAATTGGCGACTATTGTAGAGTGAAAAAAGTACACCGTCTTCATCAACAAATCCTAATCCTTGATCTACATCACCTGCCCATGAGTTGAATTCGGTTTGATCCATCACTGATAATAGAGCTCTGAGTATCGTACCATCACCACCATTATTACCACCACCACTTCTTTTAATCTTGAAGATTAAGGTAACAGAACCATCTGCACCAATTCCAGGAAGTGGTGGAGCTTTGATGCAACATTTTTCTATTCCTTCGGCGGCAAAAAGTTCGTTTATAGCTGCGATGTTTGCCTCCATCTCTGCAATAATATCATCGACTGTTGAATTATAGTTAGCGAAAGCCCCAGCAATTGCAATGAGTGTTGCTCCATCGAGGATAAGCCCATACGGGCCCATCGCAAGACTAATCCACATATTACAAGTTAATTCACTCTCACCAATATCATGGAGGTCGTCTTCGAGTGCCTGTCCTGCTAAATCTATCTGCGCATTAGCCCAATTCACTTCACTCGCAATCCAATCATTGCATTCTTGAACGACGTCGTTATAGCATTGAGCGCTCTTGAGTTTGTATCCGGGTGGGCATGTAAATAAAGGTGGTTTATCACCTCTGTCACCACCATCACCACGCATTAAATCGAAAAAATACTGATCCCAAAAATCTGGTGGTATCTCTGTCGGTGCAGGTGCATAGCCAATGACCCATAGACGGTGTTCCCTCGTGCTATTAATGTCTTGAGAAAAAGCCAGACAAACCACACTCGAAACCGTAGCAAGATTAGATGTAAAGTCGCCTCTGACAAGCCCGCCAGTTAGATTATGTTCGAGGACATAATTTTGTTGATCTGGATTGAGGTGGGGCAACACTGTTTCTACATCAATCATGGTATAATTTAAGACATCTGTGGTGAATGCTCCATCCTGGGCTGTACCGGAATATGAACCCTCTGCTGTAATTTCGAGATCTGTAGTTAAGAGCATTTTGTCAATATCATCTGGGTAGTTTACGTCGACCCCGAACAATGTTTCGTAGATGTCTTTCTTATCAGGCCAGCTTGGTGGCATGACTGGATGATGCTGTTGACCTCCTATCTGTGCAGATAAGAGCGATGGTGTACTCGCGACTAACAACATAAAGGTTGCAACAGTCACTGTTAGTACATTTTTTATATTACTATTCATGGATTCCTCCTTTTACCCACTTTATTGTAATAGAGAGGTATTACAAAATAGTGACAAAAATGTTACAAATCAAATTGTACAGTGGGATGGTTGCTGTAAATAGTCTAAATTACGTGTCTTTCAGATACTCTATCAATTTCTTTACAAATTTTAGATTCAAATAATGTGAGGTGTTCTTGCAGGTTATTTTGCCAACGAGTCTCTTCTTTATTACATAAAGATCACCAAGCAGATCCAGTATTTTGTGTCGGACTAGTTCATTACGAAACCGTAGCGGTGTCGCAGAATAAAATTTCTTTCTTGTGACGCCGATGCCATAGGGTGGCAAATTTTTGAGTCGTGGGTCATCTTCAGTCGTGTAGACAAAAGTGCGTGCTGGTGCGATCTCACGCGTGTAATTTTTTTTGTTCACCGTAATAATGACCCGCTGTGTTGTGATGTATGGATGGGATAGTTGCATATCGATGTTGAGGTTGTTGTCCTGTACGGGTTCATAGTGGAGAAATGAATCACTCTCTGTCACGATGATCGCCCTCTCAGGCATGAAATGATCTACGGAACTGGAGTTTTTTATTCTGGATAATAAAGTAACAAATGGTGCACTCGAACCATCATAAAAGGGAAGCTCATCACTCCCAAAATCTATTTTCACCTTGAAGAGATTCAATCCATAGAGGGCTGAGAAGAGGTGTTCAATAATTTTTATTTTTGGTGATTTACCTAAAGAGACGAGGTGATGTTGAACTGTGACCGCATCAATATTCAGGGGAATAGCGACCGGTGCTTGCGAATCTCTATGAAAAAATAAAGATAATCGATTGCTCGTAGAGACAGTTACTTTGCCATCCCTACCATTGAGGCACGTACCTTCAAAAATCACGTTCATAGGTTCTTATAGAGACGTGCGAGTGCTTTTAACACAGCACGATGCTGCCGTGCTGGAGTTCCTGAATATACCTCATTGGATTTGAGCGGTGTGAATACGCCTGACTTTGCATATACGGTGACACCGTTACCAATGGTAATGTGGTCTTTGACGCCAACCTGGCCACAGAGCACGACATTGTCGCCGATCTTCGTGGAACCAGCAATACCCACCTGACCCATGATAATACAGTTTGTGCCGATTTTTACGTTGTGGGCAATGTGCACGAGATTATCGATTTTTGTTCCTCTGCCAATGATTGTATGACCAATCGTGCCTCGATCAATCGTGACATTACTACCAATCTCAACGAAGTCGCCAATTACTACACCCCCGATATGTTTGAACCTTTTATATCCTCTCTTTTTTATATATCCAAAACCTTCTTTCCCGATTACAGTATTTGAATGTATCGAGACAAAATTACCAATTTTTGTATTTTTATATATCACCGTATGAGGATGAATTTCGCAATTCTTACCAATTGATGTATCTCTATCGATAACACAGTTTGCACCGATATAGGTCTCATTGCCGATCTTTGCACCACTCTTGATAATAACAAAAGGTTCAATTATGCAGGACTTTGGTACTACCACATTATCTTCTATGATTGCCATTGAAGAAATTTCTTTCTTTCTTCTTTTATTACTTATAGTACTTAATCTTTCAAGTAGTATAAACATTGCTTCTTTAGGATCCTCGACGACGATGCCATTTTTTCCTTTTATTTTTTTGTTTGCAATTACTGCACCCGCATTCGTTTCTGTGAGTGGGTCAAAAAGGAATGTCAGGTCATCTTTGTTTGCATCATCTGGAGGTTGAATATTCGCTATGTTAAAACTTTTTTTACCATAGAGTAAACCATGCACATATCGAGCGACTTCAAATAGTTTCACTGATTATGCCGGGGCACGAGAACCTACGATAGATAGGTACAGGTTTTCAGTCTCTTTAGAGGGTGTGTGGTGAAGTTCCTTGTGTAGTGTGTGTTTTAGTGACTTATAAAGAGCCTTCACTGTCTTAATCCTTCCCACTCGAGCCAAACACTTCATATAAATTCTAGCAATCTCTTCTGAAAATGGGTCAATAGAAAGATATGACTCACAAACTTCGATGCACCCATAATCATCACCCTGGCGTGCAGTATACTGTGCGAGCCAATGCAGTGCACTTAATCTACGTTCATAAAGCAGTCGTCTGAACGCATCTGTCCATGAATCATATATGTCGGATAAATAATCTCCTTTATATAAACTCAATGCTTGTTTGATAAACTTAGCCTTTTCTGCTTCAGACTCGACCCTCTCTGCTTCTTTAAGGAGAAGATCAAATTCTTCAGTATCTAACCGAAGTTCAAATTGGGGAAGTAATTGATATCTCATCCGCCTACAGACAAAGATTTCATTCTGGGGGATAGTACCTAACAATGTTTTGAAGAGGGATTGTCGCATCCGTGTGGCAGTAGTTCTGAAATTTATGCCCGCACGACTTTTCGGAACATCTGGCCATAACTGTTCTATTAAAAGCTCACGATGTATTGGAGTTTCGTGGTACGTAATCAAAAAGGCAAACAATGATTTTGCCTTCGCTGTTGGCCAGACAAGAGAAAGTGCTTTTCCAGCACTGTCCTGTAAGCGTAGAGCACCAAAACAACATACAGAGAGTTGCAGTCTTGGTTTGCTCCTTGGTAGATTGAGTGATAAGAGATAATTCTTCTCGATGGTATATTTTTCCGCAAAATGTGCGAGTTGTGGCAAATGCCGTAGCTCACTCACCACTACTCCATCGTATCCTTTATTTTTTGCCAACCGAAAGGCTCGTCGCAGTGATGCTGTAGCCATGCGTTTTTTGTTTTTACATAGGTGGATTACAGCAGCAGCAAGCAAAGAAAAGAAAATATGTATTTTAAAATCAAGTCTTTGTGCAAGCTTCAGGATAATCTTTGTATTTTTTTCAGCCTTTTCAAACTGCTCTAGACAGATTTGAAGGAAGATAAGTTGTGTTAGATATGCAACACCATCCAAAGTTTCAATGTCTGTGACTTTTTGTCGTATTTGTTTTAAACAATTTTCGCATTTCGAGAACTCTTTTTGATATCGATAGAGACGACATAAGTTTCGGAGCGTAGCAATCTCAGATTGTTCCCATTGTAGTTTTTTGAATTCATTCAGTGCCTTGAGTAAATACTTTTCAGCACGACTCCAATCCATTTTCTGTCTGTAGAGAATGCCAAAACCCTGATGAAGCACTGCCTTTGACAGAGGATCATCAAAGTGTTGACACCGGTTCCAACCAGTGCTCAGACAATGCTCAGCCCACTCTACTTTGCCTAAATTGATGGCATTTACTGCTGCGTTAGCATATATCATCCCATCTTCTAGACAGTAGGTTTCTTTCATCCGTTCGATTAGTTTTGTAAAGGACTGGAATGCAAGCCGTCTTTCTCCTTGTCGATCAAGGAGAGCAGCCAGGTTACTCTCTATTGTATTGAGCTCTTTTGTATCATTGATCTGCTCAGCGAGTCGATGGGCTTTTAAGAAACATGATTTTACTTTGTTTAAATTTCCTATATAGAACCACATAATTCCCATTAAATTGAGAATATCTATTTTCAATTTTTTCTCTGAATAAGGACATACCCGAAGGGCTTTACGTAGTATCTTCAAGCCCTCCTTATGGTCTCCAGCCTTTCCTCTGAACAAACAAGCTTGTTCGAAGAGAACGGTTGCTAGACCGATCTTTTCTCCGTGTTTTTTCAGTCGATGCTCGGCGAGAGTATATTTCTCTTTCGCTTCCTGTAAATTCCCTTGGCTTCGTAACACGTTACCCTGTAGAGTAAGGAGTCGTGGATATTTTTGATAGAATTTTTCTGGTATCTGGTTTAACCACGAAGTCAGGATGCTGTGCCGCGCCTGAGATTCTATTTGTTCAGAGATTTGGATAATAATCTTTACAGCCCATTCATAATTTTCTGCTGCTAGATAGTGTTGAACTGCTTGCTCCATCTGTTTTTTCTGTCTGTAAAACTTTGCTGCCCTAAGATTTAGTAACTTCTTGAGTTTCTCATCTTCAAACCGTTTCTGTAAAAATTCTCTAAACAGATGATGATATTTATATTCTTCCTTGCCAAGTGTTGAAAGAAATAGATTCCGTTTCTCTATGTTCCTTAACAACCGTGCAGAATTTTTCCTTTTAAGAACCATATCACAAGCAATTGGTGTCATGATTTCTAAAATCGAACTGCATTTTAAAAAATCACGGACCTCAGGCCTCTCCCATGCCAAAATCTCATTAGCAAAATATGCAAATAATGGTTGGTTTGCCGCCACATACCCATTCAAAATTTCCTTCACGGTATTCCTACGTTTATCTGCAGACTGCACGATTAATTGTATACCTGTAATCCACCCTTCGGTGTGTTTAAAAACCCGTTTAAGTTCTTCATGAGAAAGCATCATTCGGTACACATTATTAAAGAGCGTAGTAATTTCATCTTTGGTAAATTTTAAATCATCTCGGGATAGCTCGAAAAGATCCTGTTTAGCCCGCCACTTTGCAAGAGAAGATAATGGAGGGATTACCCGAGAAGTAATTATTACATGTACACGAGGTGGCAAATGGCTTACAAAATAATCTAATGCCTTGTGAACTAAACTGGTATCAAGAATAGTGTGATAATCATCCAAAATAATGAATAACTCCTGATCGGTCTTTTCCATCAATTCATTGACAAGTGTTTTTACTATCAGTTCGTAATTGTTGGTTTTATCGATTCCACTCTCTAATAATCCATGGGTTCGTTCAACCAAATTTGGCTGAAACAGCTCAAGTCCGTGCATTAAATAAGAGAGAAAGACCATTAGATTGCTATCTTCTCTGTCCATTCCATAGTAGACAAAAGACAAATTGAGATTGTGTACTACTTGCGCCAATAACGTTGTTTTACCATAGCCTGCATCAGCAACAACAAGGAACAGCTTCTTTTTACGATTCTTTTCAAAAAGTGAGATTAATTGAGGCCGAGAGATTGTGGTTTCTTTAAGTAATGGTAACGTTAATTTAGTCTTTAGGACGAATGGTTTGGTGCGTTTTTTCTTCTGGTGTTTGGCTTTAGATAGAGCAAAATCGGCTATCTCAATTAACTCTTGATATTTCAATCCATTATCAGGGAAAACTGCCATACCAATACTGAGACTTATATACAACCTTTCTTTACCATTTATAGAAAATGCGTGCGTTTCAATTTTGGTCTTTAACCGCATCATGATATTCTCAGCAACCTCTTTCAGGGCATTAGGTAAGATGATTGCTATTTCATCTCCATCATAACGAAAACAGATATCAATTCTTCGAACTGATTGTTTTAAAATTTTAATTATATTGGAGAAAATTTCTTTACCAGTTGAATGACCATATTTATCATGTATCATCCTGAATTTATCGATACTAATCAGTAAGAATGAAAAATATTTTTTGTCTCTCTTTGATTCCATTATAAGTGTCTTTAAAATTTCGTCAAAATATCGACGAGGATATAGATTTGTATGGCGGTCGAGCATTACTACATTTGAGAGCAGTGTATTTATCTGCTTCATGTTTATCAAATTGTAACCATCAAAATTCCATTGTCAAGTGAGCGTATCGAGGTTGCTGAAAAAATCTTCAGCAACCTCTCGATTACAGTGATTTACTAAAGATAGCAGTGATAAAAGTGTTGAGATTGCGTTTTTCAGCAATCTCAATAATACAACTTGACAGCGATTAAATTATCCATAAGATAATGGTATGATCGATGATTATAGGTTTGGAGAAATTACAATTGCTGGGAAGACATATCGAACCGATGTAATTGTATATCCTGACCATATTGATGCTCATTGGTGGCGAGAACAAGGCCATAATCTGGCTATTAATGACATAAAAAATGTTATTGATGCTAAACCTGATGTTGTCGTTATCGGCACTGGTGAACTAGGGCTGATGCAGGTTGAGAAAGAGACAGTAGATCATTTAAAGAAATTGGGTATCAAGATAATCGTTCTGCCAACGAAAAAGGCGTATATAGAATTTAATCGATTAGTTACGACACAGAAGGTTGTTGCCTGTCTACACCTCACTTGTTAATGAGATTTTTTTTAAAAATTATATTATTAGGAGCAATAATCATGGCACAGAGTTGTGAGAGCAGAGAGTATCGAGCATCAAGCCATGCTGGCACATGGTATCCTGGGACACAAAAGGAACTGAACAAAATGATTCAGGGATTTTTAGAAAATACACGGGGAAGAGTGCACGGCGAAATCTTTGGATTGATTTCACCTCATGCAGGCTATATATATTCGGGCCCTGTTGCAGCATTTGCCTACATGACGATAGAAGGCATGGAATTTGATGATGTTATTATTATTGGACCGAGTCACTACCATGGATTTTATGGAGCCTCGGTTGATACGATGGCTGGTCGCGAGACACCTTTAGGAAAAGTCGAGTTTGATGGAGAACTCTGCCGTACCCTTATTCACGATAACAAAGATATTATCTATGAAGCAGGTGCTCATGCGCAAGAACATTCAACCGAGATTCAAGTACCATTCTTGCAGACAGTATTGAAAAAATTTAAGGTGCTAGAGATCGTTATGGGAGCATATGATTACAAGACGTGTGAAATGTTGAGTGAAGCGATTATTAACGCCTGCGCAGACAGAAAGATATTAATCGTTGCGAGCTCAGATCTATCACACTACCACTCACAAAAGGAGGCAGAGCGATTAGACCAGTTAGTAATCGACGCAGTATCTCACTATGACCCGAAAGTATTGAGTAATAGATTGAGCAAAGATAGTTGTGAGGCATGTGGTGGTGGGCCTATCGTTACGGCGATGCTCATAACAAAGAAATTGGGGGCAACCAAGGCAAAACCAGTAATGTATGCAACGAGTGGTAATATTTCTGGTGACTATTCCCAGGTGGTTGGCTATCTCGCTGCTGTTTTTTATAAAGAAAAAGAGACCAAGATTGGCATCGGACTCGGTTTCACTGGAGAGGAGAAGATACAACTAAAAGAGATCGCATGGAAGGCTGCTGAAGCAGCAGTTCTCGGCAAAAAACTCTCCACAGTTAAAAATATTTCAGAGAAATTGAAAGAACCGTACGGTGTATTTGTAACACTCAACAAGCATGGTAATCTGCGTGGTTGTATCGGCCGTATTATTAGTGACCAACCACTCTACATTGCTGTACAGCAGATGGCAAAGGCCGCTGCGCTTGAAGACCCGCGATTTTCTCCTGTGACCGAGAGAGAACTTGCTGATTTAGAAATCGAAATTTCTGTACTTACTCCACTGGAACAGGTAAAAAACTTTGAAGAGATCAAGATTGGCCGTGACGGTCTCTACATCATAAAAGGTTATAATAGTGGTTTGCTGCTTCCTCAGGTAGCAGCAGAGTATGGCTGGACCGTGGAAGAATTTTTAGAAGAGACCTGTCATAAAGCAGGATTACCCTATGATGCCTATAAATCAAAGGATGCCAAAATATTCAAGTTCTCGGCAGAGGTATTTTAGAAGCGTAAAACGTACAGCAAATGAAAAAAGAGAAGATATTTATTGACCCATTTGATGACTTAGGTTTTGCCAAGGTCGATGTGCACCGTGAGAAGCGAAAAGGTTTTCCTGAGGTCATTTTCTGTGAAGGGAAGACGAAGAAGCAGATTGTTGATATTACCGCAAGAATTAAACACCGCAACAATAAAGTTCTATTAACTCGTGTGTCTACGCAGGTTGCCAAAAGATTAAAAAAGAAGTATCCTCAGGGTAAATTTTATCGGGAAGCACGTATATTTTATGTGGGTCCACAGATGAAACCTCACGGATTGGTTACTGTCTTAACTGGAGGCACTGCGGATATACCAGTTGCTGAAGAGGCGGCAGTGACTGCTGAGGTCATGGGCAGTGAGGTTCAGCGGTTTTACGATGTCGGTGTTGCCGGTATTCACAGGCTCCTGTCCTTTCGTAAAGAGATAGAAACCTCACGGGTTTTAATTGTCGTCGCAGGTATGGATGGTGTCCTCGCGTCGGTTGCAGGAGGTCTATTTTCCAAACCGATTATTGCGGTGCCGACAAGCATTGGTTACGGCTTGAGCCTCAAAGGGATCACACCGCTGTTGACCATGCTCAATTCCTGCGCTCCTGCTGTTGCTGTGGTCAATATCGACAATGGCTTTGGTGCTGGGTATATTGCGGCAACGATCAATAAACTGTAATGTTATGAAGGTTCTCTATTTTGACCCCATTGTTGGTGTGAGCGGAGACATGATCCTTGCAGCATTAATCGATCTCGGTGTGCCTGTCGATCATGTAAGGAAAAAATTGAGGTGCATCGGTAATTTTGAACTCATAGTTTCTCGAGTAAAACAGCAGGGTGTGAGCGCACGAAGTGTGCACTTCAAAATTAAGAAGCCTATTAAAGTAGAACGATTTATTCCAGTCATCACAAAGAGTACATTACCGTCTGGTGTCAAATCTCAGGCAATCACAATTATACAAAGAATTTTTGATGTAGAAAGGAAAGTTCACCGAATTAAACATCTCCATCTGCATGAGCTCGCTGATACCGACACGCTACTCGACATAACCAGCGCATTGGTTGCGATTGATTACCTCAAGGTTTGCAAAATTTATTCGAGAGCAGCTAAGGTTGGACAAGGATTTATCAAGACAGTTGAAGGAAATATGCCTGCATTCAATTTTGCTACTGCTGAATTGCTGCGAGATTTTCCTGTACACATTCTACCCATTTCTGCTGAATTGACGACTCCTACAGGTGCCGCAATTCTCAGCACGATTGCCGAGCCTCGAGCCGAGATCGTGCTTTCAAAGATTAAAGGAATAGGCTTGGGTGCTGGTGCTATGCATATTAAAGGGTATTCCAACCTTTTGCGTGTTTTTAAAGCAGAAGTAGCAGATATCCTTACTGATGAATGTATTGTTATTGAGACCAATATTGATGATATGTCACCGCAAGATTATGAGGTTCTTTTCGAGTATTTATATGAAGCCGGTGCACTGGAGGTTTTTCTTACTCCTGTCATCATGAAGCATTCTCGGCCAGGTATCCTTCTGACTGTTTTGTGTCCAACCTATAGTGATAAGATCATTAACGTTATTTTTAATCAAACAACAACAATCGGCTTACGGATACGCCACACAAAACGATTAAAACTGAAGCGTAGCATTTCGAAAATTTCATCGCCATACGGTCCGGTCCGAATAAAAATTATCGAATATGATGGTAAAAAGAGAATTTCACTTGAATACCAAGATATCAAGAAAATAGCCTTGAAAAAGAAGATTCCCTTGAGTAAGGTGCGTGCCCAGCTCACTAAATTTGTTGATAAGAAGATGCCCTCATGAAACACAAGAGCGTAAAAGTAACACTAAATAAGATCAGCACTGTCCAGGATAAACATAACAGGGTAAACCCCGTTAGATGAAGGTACGTTATATGAATAAAGATGTTGAAAAAGTGTTATCACCAGATAGTGCGAAGCACCGAGGAGGTAAGAACTTATCTAACGGGGTAAACGATTTAACTGAGAAACTGTCTAAATATCGGGAGCTGAGCGATGAGGAGCTCATCCATTTAGTAAAAAGTGGCGAAATTGCGCCGTTTGATGAATTGGTACGCAGAAATGAAGTGAGGATTCATGACCTCTGCTACAAAATGGTGCGCAATTATGATGATGCGAAAGATTTGGCACAGGAGACATTTTTGAAGGCATATAGAAAAATAAAGAAATTTGATGGCCGGTCGAAATTCTCTACGTGGCTCTACAGGATTGCAGTAAATAATTGTCTAAATTTTTTAAAGAGGCAAAAACCAACTGAACAGCTCTATGATGAAATTATTGGTTCACGACACGATGACCCTGTGCAGATATACAAATCTAAGAAGTTACGAGAACGCATTGCTGAAGCAGTGGCTAAACTTCCCGAAGTTCAGAAGGCGGTTTTTACACTCAGGACACTCGAAGATCTATCGTATCAGGAGGTAAGTGATATCCTTAAAAAACCCATCAGTACAGTTAAGGTGAACCATCACCTCGCGGTTAAGAATTTGAGAAATCGTTTACGAGGTAAGGTATGAATTGCATCGAAGCCCAGGAAAAAGTAATCGATTTCGTATTAGGTGAGCTCACCCATGAGGAAGCGGTTTTGCTCAAGGAACACATAGAACAGTGTCCAATATGTAATGATGATTTCAAATTGTTGAGTCAGTGTTTACAAGTTTGTACCGAAGTGAATAGTGAGACATGCGTGTGTCAATTTCAAGAAACGTATTGGGAAGAATTTATTGTTTCCATACATGATAAAATCAGCCACGAGAAGATCGAAAGAAGATTTCCACTTCACATTGTTATTCCAGTTGCCGCATCTGTTCTTGTTGCTATGGCACTTGGCTATTACATTTTCTTGAGGCCTAAGCCAAAGGAAACAGTTCAAGAGACGACGCCAAGTTATGAAGAGTACGATCCGTACCAAGAGGTTGATGAATTGTCGCCTGAAGAGGCTGAAGAGTTTATAAAAATAATAAATCAGAGATATGGCGGTGAGTAGCTTCACCCCCATTGATTATACAAAAACATGATAGCGTGTTGACCAGTGTAAAAATTTCACTATAATACAATGTGAACATTACTTTCATTGGTGCGACGAGAACAGTAACAGGCTCACTACATCTTTTTGAATTTAATAACCAGAAATTTTTGCTCGAATGTGGTCTGTATCAAGGTCATCGCGAAGATGCAGAGCGAATAAATCGTACCTTTCCTTTTAAACCGAAAGATATCAAGGCAGTTGTCCTGTCGCACGCCCACTTAGATCACTCTGGCAATTTACCGAATTTGGTGAAGCGTGGGTTTTTAGGTTCTATCTACTGTACGCCAGCAACAAAAGATATTGCAACAATCATACTCTTAGATTCGGCAAAGATACAAGAAAATGATTTTGAGTACCTCAATAAAAAACAGAAGGAAAAGGGACTTCCAATAAAAGAACCACTCTATTCAATCGAGGATGCTGAAGAGGCAGTTACTCTGTTTTCTGAAATTAATTATGAAGAAACATTTGAACCAGTGAGAGGGGTAAAGGTTACATTCTATGATGCAGGGCACATCCTTGGTTCCTCGGTTATTCTCCTTGAGGCCGAAGGAAACCGGATTCTCTTCAGTGGCGACTTAGGCAGAGAGAATATGCCGATCATAAAAGATCCAGTTGCTGTAGGTGATATTGATTATCTCATTCTTGAATCTACCTATGGCGGAAGGATCCATAAATCATTTGCGGGAATGACAGATGAACTCAAGGGATTGATTGAACAGGGGAAGGAGAAACAGAGTAAAATTATTATTCCAGCCTTTGCAGTTGAGAGAACCCAGATACTCGTTACAATGTTAAAGAATCTCTATGAAGAGGGAACATTAAAGGATGTTCCTGTGTATGTTGATAGTCCAATGGCGACGGATGTTACTGAGGTGTTCAGAAATCACCCAGAGTGTTATGATAAAGAGACGTATAAAATGTTTGCTGACAGTGATCCATTCAATTTCCCAGGACTACAGTATGTCCGGGATGCAGAAGAATCAAAGAAGCTCAACGAACAGCAAGGGCCTATGATCATAATGTCCGCTTCAGGAATGTGTGAAGGCGGCAGGGTTACCCATCATCTCATCCACTCAATCGAAGATGGGAAAAATATGATCATTATTACTGGATTCCAGGCACGTGGTACGCTTGGCCGAAATATTCTCGAGGGTGCTGAAAAAGTGCACATATTCAATGGCGAATATGTGGTACGGGCACAGGTTCACTTTATGGGTGGTCTGTCTGCCCATGCTGATGGTAATGATCTAGTGGAGTATGTGCAGAAGGTTAAAAATGGTAGACTGAAGCATGTGTACCTCATCCATGGTGATATTGATGAAACGATGGCACTTCAACAACACATAATTGCATCAAATAATATTGCTGTTGATATACCGCAGAGTGGTACACAGATAACAGTATAAACTTTAGAAATTTTCATAAGATTGCCTTGACGCAGAATCCATTTAGGCGTATACTAAGTCATGAAAATAGGGCTTATTGGGTGTGGCAAGGTTGGTACTACACTTTTTTATTTGCTCAAGAAAAATAATCGAATCGTAGGTGTATATGATACGAACAAGCGACATGAAAAAAATGCATTGAGGTTGCTCCACATAAATAAAAATCTTCCGCTCCGTGAGCTTTGTATGGGAAGTGACGTGCTCTTCATCGCAACGACTGATGGCCAAATTTTACCTGCCTATAAAAGAATAAAACCCTTTCTCCACACCAAAAAATACATTTATCATTTCAGCGGACTACTGCCAGCTGAAATATTTCCAAAGACAAAGAACATATTGCGCTGTTCAATTCATCCCTTTGCAACCTTCCCTAAAATTGTAATTCCACCTCGAAAGCACTACATATTATTTACACAGGGCGATAGGGAAGCGCAACAGGTTGCGAAAAGGATATTCTCAAAAGAGCATTTTACTCTACATAATATCAGTAAATCCAAAAAGCCTCTGTATCATCTTCTCGGTGTATTCTCGTCAAATCTCATTGTTGGCCTCGTGTCGGCTATTGACGAGTTGGCACGAAGAATGGATTGGAAAGAAGATGATATGAGTGCAGTTGTCTTACCGCTCATTGAAGAGACACTATATAATATAAGAAACTATAAAATAAAAAATGCACTGAGTGGTCCGCTCGAACGCGGAGATGTTAAAATAGTAAGACAACATTTGAAGATGCTCACAGGAAATAAAACTTTACAGAATACTTATAAGGTTTTATCTCTCAATATCCTCAAGAACATACTGAAGGCGAAAAAGAAGAAAGAAATAGAGAAATTACTAAAAGAGTAATAGCAAATTTCTCATCCCGGAACCTGAATTTACAAACCATCGAGACTAAATCGCACCCAGAGATTGCCCCGTGAGTCGTTAAACTGATGGGGTAATCTTGAGAGGAACAATACTTTTTCAGAGCTCTCACCCAGTTGTGTTGACTTTTTCACAAAAAAAAGTAAAATTAACTGTGTCAAGATTTTCTTGCATATGTGTATTTATAGTAGTACTCGCAATCATTGTGTGCGGTCATAAGGAGCCACCCCTATCAAAGGATCGATTATCGCCACGCTTGCAGAAGGTGAATTCCTTGAATAACCGACAGATACAATTCGTCTTTTCAGAAAAAATTGATACGCTGAGTTTACAACCCGACAATTTTACAATAGCTAGTGATGGAGATACACTGAAGATCATAGTGCTGTATGCTTCCCTTTCTCCATCAGAAATAGTTGCCGTTACTGAAATACAGTCTCCAGTACTTTATGAGGTATCAGGATGTATGTTTGACGAAGCAGGAAATAAAGGTATATTGACAAGTACATTTACCGGGTCCACAATTAAGGATACGATTGAACCGTGGGTGATCGATTATTCAGAAGGGCATAGTTGGAGAAATTTTTATGTGGTGTTCTCCGAAGCAATGGATACATCATTTGTGAAATTCTACGTAATCCCGAAGAAAAACTTAACCCCAGTATGGCGTGATTATCGCACGTGTCAATTTTTCCCCGAAACAAGCTCTGATTCTCTGCACTACGATACCACATACTACCTCTATACAAAGCACG
>Ga0111226_1034_pt1 | contig 21975 bp, 15 predicted proteins | sample DeeMarSWOR152_54_FD_80390 | JGI IMG/M metagenome (GOLD analysis project Ga0111226, IMG submission 80390) | candidate division TA06 bacterium DG_78 | reverse complement strand
ATTTTTTTGACGACCTCAATATTGAACTGCAAGCGCGGGTCATTTACTACTGTTGGATGCTCAAGAGAGAGTTTTGAAAAATCAAACTCAATATGTGCAGTGTCCCTCTGTATTTTGAATACTAATCCATAGGGAATCCGGAAATAGTCAGGTTTAACCGCACGTAAATCATGATCAGGAAAGATAAGGGTGAAATATACTCCCTGGTCAATCTGTGCATCGACAAAGCTCTCCAACATTGCAATAAACTTGGTCTGTATAATCTGTCGGTTATATGGTTTATGGTATTCAAATTTATAGAGTTCCTCAAGATACGCCTCAATGTCGTGGCCTGTTTCCTGATACAACTGAGGGTATTTCTCCTCAATATATTTGATGTACCAGGTTCGACGAAGTAATTCTTTATCAATAATAATAAGGTCTTGCCGCACACCTTTGACAGTTTGTAAATATAGTATCGGAGAATAGATATCCCAGTATGTACATAGTAAAAGACTCGATTCGGGTAACTGCTCGATACAGGCACGGCCAAAATCTAATCCAAAAGTGTTATCTCTGAGTGTGCACGAATGATAATTTACGATCGGGATAATGAATGCAATTGGTACAATAGTAAACCATTTAAGATATTTAACAACAAAATATAGACCGTAGTTGAATACGAGAAGTAATACCACGAAACTAGGTATATAATATGATTCAACATCAGGGATTGAATAATTTATTGTATAGAGCAGATTCAGAATGAATATGCTGATAAAAAGCCAGAATTTTTTGCGCTCAGATGTAAAGAGATAGTAAAAACCAAAAAAGACAGGAATAATAAAGACAAATAAGAAATTCCTCAGCAATATCAAGAAACCACCGATGAGATTATCTAACATTTCACTCAATGGCAGTGAAAACATCCAGACCTGATACTGCCTGCCGGTCACGTGCCAGAGTAGTCTCTGTACATTATGGGTATTACCCCAGGCGAGTTCAGCACCACCACTGGTTCTCGCAACTAGGTATACATAGAGTGACACACCTAATAGTACAAATAGTAATCCGTATATGATTTTTCTAATACACGGTTTATATGTTAAAACAATATACATAAACAGTGGCGCTGCTAATGAAAAAATGATAATGTGATTCGTAAATGAAAGTCCAATGAGATACATGATAATATAAAAATCTCGTTCATGATGCATTTTGTAGAGCGTGTATATTAGAATAATTGCAAAGAGTGCAGTGAGAGCATATACTTCATTAGTTATTGAGATGCGCCAGATCGTCGGCGAGAAGGCGAACAACGACGCAGTCATTATCGGTACAATATCATTCTTCACAATATATCTCGTCATGAAATAGAGAAACACTGCTGCAACAACAGAAAAGAGTGCTGACAGCATATTAAGATTTCTGACGATATCACCGGGTATATGAGCAACAAAATACGAAATGAGTGTATAGAGAGGGTACCCTGTAGGATGGGCAATACCAAGTGTATAGCTCATGACAGCGAGTTCACCTGAATCGATGAGGTATACTGTCGGACACAGCGAAAATAAATAAATGAGGTATATGGTAATCGCGACAAAAATTCCAATGAGTAATTCCTTCTTAATTTGTATTATGTTTTTAAACATAGTGTAAATGAGGCATATGCATTATTAATGCGTTCAATGATTGAGTGATTAAGGATATTTGTTTATTATTCTTTTACAAAATTCAATCTTAAATTTGTGAGACGAATCTGAATATCTTTTTTCTCATCAGCACTCCATTGTTCTTCATAAATCTTATAGAGGGCATCAATCGCATCAATCGCAAATTTCGCTTCACTCAGATCTTTTTTATGTTTCTGTGTTTCCGGGTGTGCAATGAGGTCAAGATACGCCCATGCCTTACTCTCTAGAGATAAAATATACATGAGCAGGAGGTCCTTAACCTTCACTGGTTCTTCCAATACCATCTGCTCTTGTGCGTATTTCTCTTCTGTTCTCTTTTCTTCTGTTGTTTCCGCCTCTTCTGCTCTTATTTTCTCTTCCTGTATTTTCGTTTCTTCTGGCTTCTTTGGTTCTCTAACCTTCGTCTCTTCTTCTGATTTTTTCTTTTCCCGCAGCCGTTTTCTTTTTTTAGGTTCTTTTTTTTCATCCTGTCTTTTATCTTTTTCTTTTGCCATGGTTGATTATAATGAGAATTTATTTGAAGTCAATATTATTGTTTCAAAAAGTATTTAGTTATCAAAATTAGTACATGCCCACTGTGCAGTTTTTGCCATTACGTCATCATTGTCACTACTCAGTTTTTGTAATAGGGGTAGTGCAACTTTGTCCCTGATGTGACCGAGTGCAATTATGGCGTTGCGTCGGATTGCGTTAAAATCAATCCAGTTTGCAGTAATTTGATTACATGAGTATTTTTTTCGATACTCTAATTCTTCCATACTGAGAATTTTTAGGAGCGGCAGGGAAGGACCGACAGTACCTAAATTTGTTTTCGGTGCTCGTGATTCAACATGTTCGTTTGCAGGACACACGTCCTGACAAATGGTACACCCATAGAGACGGTTCCCCCACACTCGAACAATATCCTGTGGTATGACACCATACCAATTTGTAAGTGCCTGAATACATCGACGACGATCAATTATATAGGGAGCAATAATTGCCTTGGTCGGACACATCTCAATACACTTTTGACAGTTGCCACAATCTATTGTAAGTGGTCTATCTGGTTCAATATCAATATCAACGATGAGGGTACCGAGGACAATCCACGAACCAAACGACTGATTGATAATAATACTATGTTTACCATAGTAACCGATGCCACTTCGCTGGGCAATAGGTTTTTCAGCAACAGGACCATTGGAAGAGGCATAGTACGATACAGGTATCTTCTGCTTTATCAACTGTCCAAGTTTTTTCAACTTTTTCTTTAAATCCACGTAGTGGTTTCGCCAGGTATATCGAGCGATGAGTCCATGTGGATTGCCTGGCTCAGAAAGGTCGGATTTTTCGTCTGTCAAGTAACACTGGCAAGCAGCAATTATTGCTCTCGCTTGAGGAAAAACTGACTGTACATTACAGAATTTCTCAATGTTTCTTTTTTGCCAATGTTCAGTATCCAGATATAACTTCGCATTTTTTTGTTCTAATATTTTCTCAGCGGCATCAGCAAATGGCTGGGCACTCGTGATGTGTATCTCATCAATACCCAACTCCTTGGCATACGCCTTGATGAGCGTGGCATTAATCATACGCATCACAGGAGAGATACTGGGAATTATAGAATGAGTAAATTACTTTACAAGAATACCCAAGGGAAAGAAAACAATATAACCGACAACGAGAAGAATTGGAGCGAGGACAATCGATCCTGTCGCCAAGAGAATAAAACCAAGAATGACAACTAACAGACCAATACCAAATAGCACATTACTCTTTTTTGTAAATTGGATATCGGCTAATACCTCCCTTCCCTTTTCCTTCTTTTCTTTTTTCTTTTTCTTGTCTTTCTTTGCCATGTTTACTCCTTATGTTCCTTGGTAATCTCAGCAACTTTTTTGAATTCATAACCCTCTATTTGGTAAATATCAAACACAACTTTACTTCCTAAAGATGTTGGTATTAAATGGGGTAACGTTGTTCGCTCATAATCTTTCAATTCCCGTAATTGCCACATGACGCGGAAAAACCGAGCAGTTAAGTCGTCGTCTTTATTGTCTTTTGTGTAGAATTCCTTTCGAGCGAGGCTGTCAATCGCTGCTGATGTCACAAAAACTGCTCCCTCAACATATTTTTCTCCGAGACGCGGAACCTTTTCGTCGTGAAACGTACTGATACCTAATAGCAAAACTTCTTCTAAGCCATAATAGGCAATTTGTGGTGCAGTATTTATTATCATGTCAGTGTCCATTGGTAAAAAAATAGCTTCAGGCTCCTTATGTTTCATTCCCTCGAGTTCCCATTTTAAGGTAATCGAATCAGGATGAAAGTGAACCATAGCAACAATATCACGATTACTCTTGACTACTGCATTAGCAAACGTCTCGGCAATGGTCTTATATTTAAGTATGTCGGGATATAAAACAGCGTATCGTCTAATGCCGAGATCATACATGCAATATTCGGCGAGCGCCTTCGCTTGTTCCTCATCACTCTGGGCAGTAGTAAAAACAAGCGGGATTGACTCAAACCTTGATTCCGATGTTAATGGCAGAATGAGCGGTACACGTTTCCCGTATGCCAAACCGACCACTCCTAGTACCTCGTAGACACGTATTGGTGCGATGAGAAAATCAACGTGCATGTCTTCAATCAACTTTGCAGCAGCGTTCATTGCCTCAATCGGATCGGATTTTGTATCGAGGTAGTACGTAAAAAATGGAAGACTCTTATCCTGCTGAAATTTTTTCACAACATCCAACAGCCGCTGCCCGTACGAAGAGAAGTTCCCAGTCAAGGGTAATAGAATTCCCACCCTGCCTGTTGCTTCACCAAGACCAATGAATCTTCTGTATTCTTCAATTTCATAAATGTATTTCGTATTGGGAAAACGGCGTACGAGGAGGCCAAAATCGCGTTCTGCTTCCTTCTCCTTACCCTCCCGCGCTTCTAATTGAGCAAGGTTAAAGAGGATGTGTTCATCAATCGGCTCGGCCATAAAAATACGGTGTAATTTTTCTAGTTCTGAAATGGAGAGTTCGGGCAACACCTTCACGATACGATCAAAGGCTTGTCCACGCTTTGCTGAATCCTCAGTCGCGATATAAAATTTTGTGAGGTAATAGGCGGCCTTATAATCTTCAGCAAGTTTATAGTAAGACTCACCGAGTAGTGATGTTGCATTGAGAAGATATGTAGAATTTGGAAATTCATTGATAAATTTTTCACCTAAGGATACTGCCTTTTCAAAATTGTTTAATTTAAAATTACAAAAGGCAGCAAGGTAGAGCGCTGGTTCATAAGCATTTGTATTACGATACTTTGTGACGATCTCGTCAAATTTAGTGAGTGCCGCAGCATACTCCTTTTGTTTAAAATAATCGTTGCCCTTTTCATAGAGAACAGCTGCTTTCTCAGCTCCGACACCAGGCTCTGTCGACTCTGGATACTGTGGTTGAAGCGACGCACACCCTAGAATGAGACATGGTATCGCCAATGCACATGTTTTTATGAGTAACTTCATTGTTAATATATTAGTCAGAAAATTGTGAATGTCAACGTCTATCTAGAGTTGACGTATCCTCAATTTATCAGTATAATGCCCAATGCACATTGATAAGCTCTTTTCGCGATACGAGTCAATTATACCTAATTTTCAGACTTTTCTGGATGTTATCAAAAAACCACTCACCCGATCCTTCCGTATTAATACACTAAAGGCACAGAGACAAGATGTTCTCTTGTTCCTGAAAGATGTGAAATTTCAGTCCCTACCATTTTATCAGGATGGATACTACATAAAGGATAAATTTTCCATTGGAAATCACCTCACACATAATCTTGGTCTCATTTATGTACAGGAAATCGCCTCAATGGTACCAGCGCTCATCCTCGATGCACAACCAGGTGAAACAGTACTCGATCTCTGTGCTGCACCAGGCTCAAAGACAACACAAATTGCCCAAATGATGAGAAACAGTGGTTTACTCGTCGTAAATGAATTGAACAGAAAAAGAATGCAGGGACTTATTCACAATATAAAGCGGTGTGGTATACTCAATGAAGCCGTCATAAGTCTCCGTGGAGAGCGGGTCGATCGAGTTCTCCCTGAATATTTTGACCGCATTTTAATCGATGCACCCTGCAGTGCCGAAGGTACCATCAGAAAATCAAAAGCTGTCCTGTACCACTGGGGTCTCAAGAACATTGTGCGAATGGCAAAAATTCAAAAAGGGTTAATCACGGCAGGATTTAGGTCGCTCCAGCCCGGTGGTATCATGGTTTATTCTACATGTACTATTGCACCTGAAGAGAATGAAGCGGTGATTGCATATCTCCTCAATAAATTCCCCGAGGCAGAATTATTACCAATTATATTGCCACACTTTAAAACTCGTCCAGGCATCACAAAATGGCGAGGTGAAAGTTATGACAAAAAAATTACGAACTGTGCACGCATCTTACCACAAGATAACAATACTGCACCATTTTTTATTGCAAAAATTACAAAGCGCGGTATTTACAAACGACGTTCCCAGTATATAGGTAAGATTGAATTTGAAGGTGCAATAGCAGAACTCTTTATCCGTCGGTTTGGTGCGACCCTTGATCGATTCAAGGGATATTCGATTTTCCAGAGTAGAGGAACATCATATATCGCAACACCTGAAGTATACTCTTTTTGGGAAATACATACCATCCGGAAGGGGTTAGAATTTGGTAAAATCTACAATAATGAGGTTAAGCCAGATAATGATTTTGTGCAGATTTTTGCTAAAAAAGTAAACAAAAATGTGTGTGAATTAAAGGAATGGCAGCTCGATAAATTTCTCCAGGGGGTAACTGTAAAAATACACTCTCAACCAAGTATACATCAGGGGTTTGTTATTGTAACCTATAAAAATTTACCGATTGCAATTGGCAAGTATAACGGCAGAGAAATAAAATCAGAGATCAAGAGAGAGAGGAGAATGGGTTAATCTTCACCATTGAATCAACCCGATATTCCTCACATCAGCATATGCGATTGACTTAGACATATATTTTATATATACTGTATCCATGATTGACCTTAAAACGATACGAAATATAGGACTCGCAGCACACATTGATGCTGGTAAGACGACCACGACTGAACGTATACTCTTTTATACAGGCAAGATAAGGAGAATGGGTGAGGTTGATGATGGGTCGGCAACAATGGATTGGATGGAGCAAGAGAGGGAGCGGGGAATTACGATCACCTCTGCTGCAACGACATCTTATTGGAAAAACCACCGTATTAATATTATCGATACACCTGGCCATGTTGATTTTACTGTCGAAGTAGAGCGGTCGATGAAAGTCCTCGATGGTTTAATCGCTATTTTCTGTGCGGTTGGCGGTGTTCAGCCTCAAAGTGAGACAGTATGGCATCAGGCTGATAAATACGGAGTGCCGCGCATCGCCTTTATCAATAAAATGGACCGTATCGGTGCTGATTTTTATCGAGTAGTAAAACAGATGCAAGGTAAGTTGTCATTAATGCCACTGGTGATTCAGATCCCTATTGCTGACGAAGACAATTTTTATGGACTGATTGATATCATTGAAGAAAAAGCTGTCTATTGGGAAGAAGGCACACAGGGTGCAACATATCGATTCGATGACATTCCTGCTGAATATCGAGAACTTACTACGAAATACCGTACTAAATTGTTAGAAGCCCTTGCTGAACATGATGAAGAGCTCTTTGAACATTATTTTGCAAAAGAACAAATATCTGTTGATAAAATAAAGTCAGTTATTAGGAAAGGGACTATCAACCGCCACTTTGTCCCTGTCCTGTGTGGCACGGCTCTCAAATACAAAGGGATTCAAAAACTCCTTGATGCAGTAATCGATTTTTTGCCATCGCCAATCGAATTACCTCCAATGAAGGCCTTTAATCCCAAGACATCAAAAGAAGAGACACGAAAGCCATCAGCTGATGACCCATTTTCTGCACTCCTCTTTAAGACACAAACCGATCCTCATCTTGGGCTCATTTACTATGTTCGGATCTACTCAGGAGAAATCAATAGTGGTGACAAAGTGCTCGTGTACCCGCCCGAGAGAATAGACAGGATAGGACGGTTACTCCTCATGCATGCCAATAAACGGCAGGAAACAAAAACCCTAACTGTCGGTGAAATCGGTGTCGTGACTGGTTTGCGGGAGTGTAAGACTGGTTACACACTATGTAGTCCTAAGCATCCGATATCATTTGAACCGATGAAATTCCCTGAACCAGTTATTTTTGTCTCTCTCGAGCCAAAAACAAAAATGGATGATGCAAAACTCGATAATTCCCTGAAATATTTGCAGATTGAAGATCCGACATTTAAGGTAAGAACTGACGAAGAAACATCACAACGAATTATTTCAGGCATGGGTGAACTGCACCTTGAAATTATTGTCGAACGACTCAAACGCGAATTCGGTGTTGCGTGTACTGTGAGTAAACCTCACGTTTCCTACCGTGAGACGATCACCAAATCAGTTACTGCAGAAGGAAGATTTATCAAACAGACAGGTGGTAAAGGTCAATTTGGTGTAGTGACGATGACTCTCGCACCAGCAGAACGAGGGAAAGGGCTTATGATTATCAATAAAATCAAAGCAGGAACTATCCCTCGGCAATTTATACCGCCGATTGAGCAGGGAATCAAAGAGCAAGCAGAAATTGGTATATACTGGGGATATCCAATTCTCGACATTGAGGCGACAATCATCAAGGGAAGTTATCATCCTGTTGATTCTACAGAAATGTCGTTTAAGGTCGCAGCACAAATGGCGATGCGGGATGCGTTCATGAAGGCAAAACCAATTTTATTGGAGCCAATAATGTCATTGGAAATAATCACACCTGCGCTGTATTTGGGCGATGTCATCAACGACCTCAATGCTCGCAAGGGCAGGATTATAAATATCGAAACGAACAAACAAGAAAAAATAGTAGCTGCGAGTCTTGCTCTGGCAAAGTCATTTGGGTACGCAACAGATCTGCGATCAATTACACAAGGCCATGGTACCCACACAATGCAATTCTCACATTACGCGCCAAAAGAAGAGAAAGAAGAACAACTTAGTACTGATTAACACATTGTCCTATTGAATGGACTGGTGTATAATTATGTTGGAAAACAAAATTAAAATTATCCCTATTGAGCAGCCATTTTTGCGTATTTTATCAAATTATATATTTAAAAAATTCCAAGACCAATTTCCTGACCTTTCTCATATTCTTATTATCTTTCCAAACCAGCGTAATAAATTATATTTTCGTCGGTACCTGCTCGAAGTCTCAGCCAATAAAGGTTTTATTCCGCCAACAATGAAAACAATCAGTGAATTAACCGAAGAAATCTATGAATTGCTCGGCGGCAAGAAAGGTATGGTGCTTAACAGCATCGAAAGAAATTTTATTCTGAAAAAGGTTGTTGATTCATTGAAGGTTGAGTTCTGGCAGGATTTGCCATTTTTGAGATTTATTTCAGTCGGGAACCGTCTCCTTCAATTTTTTGATGAGCTCTCCAAAGAGCGGATCACTTTAGAATCAATCGAGCAACATGTTGTATCAGGCCACTATCCCGAACGCTATGTTAAAAATGAACTATCGATTATCAAAACAGTATATACTGAATATAGGAAGAACCTCAATAAACAAGGATATAGTGATGATATGGACAAATTCGATGCAATCGATACCCATTTCCACAGTAGTATGCTGAAGAAACTGAATGAATATGAATACATTGCCTTTGCGGGTTTAGTGGCAACGACAACGATCGAGAATAGGATCATAGAGAAAATATTAACTGATTTACCAGCTGAGTTGATCCTTCATACGTGCCGAAGTGGTATAGCGAGTATGAACACTACTGACAAACCATTTTATCAACATTATAAGCTATTATCTGCGCTTGGAGTGCACAATGCCGAAGCGATTGCCGTGCTCAATGGGCAACACGCTGACCCACCAGTCATCTACATCAAACGTACAGAGTCTCAATCTCATGAAATGCTCCATTTCACAAATGTCATTACTACAATAAAGAAACGTTATGAACCACACCACATTGCTATTATTGTCACTAACGAAGATACTGTTTACTCTATAACTGAAGCACTCACAGGAGCTGGTATTCCCTATAACCTATCAACGGGTTTTCCGCTGAGCCACTCGATTCTGTACTCTTTTCTCAGTCAACTAAAAGAAGTTATTGAAACGAAACATCATTACAAAACATTTCTTGCATTCATTAAACATCCACTCCTTAAAAACGCGGTAATCGACCTCAACGCACTACGGCCATTAATTTACCGTTTAGAAAAAAGTATGGTCAACAACAATTTCAATTATTTTGAACCAAAAGATTATACTGACGGAACGCTTATGCCACTCATACATGTAATCACCGATTGTCTTGACATCTGTACAGCACATGTACCTATGAATGAGTATGTAGATAACATTGTGAAGATGCTCAATACGCTCCTGAGTTACAATAAAGAATTGATCGAAAAAAATTCTCCCGATATCAACGAGTTTTTCGATCGATTGATCAATCTCTCAAAATTGCGTATCGAAAAGGAAACAACCGACACAGGTATCAAAACACTCGATTTCATTCTGCATATGCTCAGAGATGGAACCTATCATGTTCGAGGTTATCCCATGAAGGGCGTACAGGTAATTGGTCTACTCGAAGCACGAAATCTCGATTTTGATTGTATCATTTTACCATCAATGAACGAAGGAATCTTCCCCAAAAAGAGTGAAAAAGATTTATTCATCAATCAAGCAGTCCGTAGACAGACCCAGCTTCCTTATGATAAAGAACGGGAGAATCTTTTCTACTACTATTTTACTGAGTTCATACATGGTAAGAAAGAAGTCTTCATATCATATGTGCTAGAAGAAAAGAGAGATATCCGCTCCCGATTTGTCGATTTTCTGGTGGATGAAGGTGTACAGGTTGATGAAAAAAAGATTTCGTTAATCGGTTCGAGTCTCTCACTGACAAAGCGAGAAGTAAAAAAGAGCAAGGCTATCTTGCACAGTTTATATCGTTGGGTTACAAGCCGTGGTTTGAGTCCCACAGCATTAAAAGATTATAAACAGTGTTCGTATCGTTTCTATCTCAAATACCTCATGAATATACAAGAACCACAGCAAATCATTGAAGAAGCAGGACCAGCTGAATGGGGGATAATTGTTCATGAGGCGTTGAAGAATTTCTACAAATACGATTTTCCAGATGGTGTTACCGAGGAAGATTTTGGCAGAGCACAGGTGTTCTTACACGGCCGAGCAACAAAGGCAGTTGAACATACGTTAGCTAAAACGCCAAAGGGCATTACATTTTTGGATTTTGCATTATACAAGAGGAGACTGAATGAGTTTCTCCGTTACGAAATTGAGCGATTTAAAAATGGTTTTATGATCGACAAAGAGAAATTAGAAAAGCGGCTCAAATACGAAATAACCCTGACAAACAGAAAGATACGATTATATGGATATACTGACCGGGTCGATATCATCAATAATACATACTATATTCTCGATTACAAATCGAGCGTACCACAAAAGAAGTATTATGAAATCGGGAGCGAGTTCGTCGAATTTCAACTGCCGCTCTATGCGCTCATTGTGTCAAATGGAGATTTTGAAAAAATCAGCGGAATGGCGTACTATGTTATATCAAATACAACAGATATTACTGCCATTGTTGAAGAAGATGGCATCAATCAGTACCTGCATGATTTTAGAGAGCAGATGCTATTACCAACGATCAGAGAAATACTCAATCCGGTACAAAATTTTCATCAGACCGGTGATACGGATCAGTGTCAGTTTTGCGCGTATACCCATCTCTGTGGAGTAAAAAATGTCTAAGGGAATAGAGAATATCGCTCTCGTATCAGCTGCTGGCGCTGGTAAGACACGTGCCCTTACGCGTCGTTTTCTTTATCTCTACCTCCACAGAGCACAATTTCCACTCGATTCGCTCTATGGCATAACGTTTACCAATGAAGCAGCATTCGAGATGAAAATGCGTATTTTACGTTACCTGGAACTCCTCGCGAGCGGCTGCGCCAAAGATGAATCAGAAGAAGATATTCTTCGTTACTTTAATAAACTTTTCCCTGATAGTAAAGACCGGGCAGAGAAGAAAAAGAGATTTTTGTTGAGTAATTTATCAGATTTAAACATAAGTACCTTTCACAGTCTTTTCGCCTCGTTTCTATCGAGCATTCCTTTTGCTGCTGGCATACTTCCTGGTTATGAGATTATTGATGAAATACAAGAACAGCTACTCTTCGAAACGACCCTCGATGTATTCTTTGAGCGCGCCCACCGAGACACGACATTGTACAATACGATCAGCGATGTACTCGAGCAACAGGAAACAAGGCTTAAGAACAATATCAAACACATATTTTGGAGTATCTCACCATGGCTCGAATATCTCCAAGACCTTGTTGAAAATGAAAATAACATTAAACAGGATGTTGTCGACCATGAAAACAAATTTTTGCAAGCCTTAAAACGATTCAGAAATTTTATCAAAGAGAATGAATTGTTTACATACACAAAAAATGAACAGAAAATGAATAAATATTTTGCCAATTTTCTTGCAAAGGTCGACCGCTACTTGAAGACACAAGAACTCAAAATAATCCAGAATACACTATTTGGTGTGGATATTACAAATAAAAATTATATGAAAGCCTTTCTCAAGAACCTGGGTGAGCAAGCGAATGAATTTACAGAAATTATAGGCGAGTTAAAAAATATTGAAATGAAGTATGTGCAACTCCTCTCTGATCATCAGATACTGATTCATCTTAAACCGATTTTAGAACTCCATGAACAATTTCAGAAGGCAAAACAGGATAAGAATTTTTTAACATTCACTGATATTGAAACCTATACACTCCGGGCACTTATAAACAACCCTGAGCCCGAGTATCTCTATTTCAAGCTTGGTGCTGATATTAAGCATCTTATGATCGATGAATTCCAAGACACGAGCTATAGACAACTTGAAATCTTGGATCCCCTTATTGCTGAGATTACCTCGACAGCACCGAGCGAAAAGAGTTTTTTCTATGTAGGCGACCCGAGACAGGCAATCTTCCGTTGGCGGGGCGGTACGCCAGAATTATTTAAACTATTGAAGGTGCGATATGGAGATAAAATCAAAGAGGATGAATTAAAAACCAATTATCGCAGTAAAGAAGAAATTATTAATTTTGTTAACACAATTCTCGAAAAGAATGATCAGGCAAAATCAGGTAATACAGGTGGATGGATTCGTGTGGAAAATTTAGGCGATTGTAACACTACAGACGAAGGTAATGATAAAATCTTGGAACGGACAACACATATCATCGAGGACCTTCATGATAATTTCGGTTATGCATACTCAGATATCGCAATATTGGTTCGCACCAACAAGTTTGGTGCAATGGTCGCCGAAGCACTCACCCATAAGCATATCCCTTGTGTGAGCAAATCACGTGCTGATGTTTTGAGTGACAATGATGTCCGTTTTGTGATCAGCCTTTTAAAGTTTCTCGATAATCCTGAAAATGACTTTGCCTTAGTGCATGTTCTGCTCTCGCCAGTATTCAATATAAAAGAAGAGACCTTGAGACGCTTGCGATTCGGCAATAAAACCCTCTACATGAGTCTTATTGATAATCATTCAGAATGGAATGCAACAAAAAAATTAGAGCGCCTGCTTAGGTTTGTTCACTTCTGCAATCCTTATGAACTCATCTATCGCATCTACCGAGAGTTACGATTGACTATATCCTACTCTTTGGCAACCTTACTCGATGTTGCATTAGAGTATACAAAGAGTGGATTCACGCATCTCAGTACTTTTATCGATTGGCTGGAAAAGGCAGGACCATCAATCGAAGTAAAGGAATCCCATCCTGAGGGTATTAAAGTGCTTACTGTTCACAAGGCAAAGGGGTTGGAATTCGAAGTTATCATTATTCCTGAGACGAATTGGCAACTTTGGAGGCCCGAGAATAAACAACTCATCTTCTCATATAGAGAGAGCGGTGCAGTCCCTGATAAAATTTATTGGCGCAACTATGGAAAATATTTTAAACACTTAATAGAAGAAGAGCACGAACGATTGAAAAAAGATGAACTCAACCTCTTATACGTTGCCCTCACCAGGGCAAAAAACGGTGTCTATATACTCGGCTTTGATTCTCCAAAAACTGGGTATGGTTTTTGGATGGACCGAATAGCAGATACGTTGGATAGCACGAACTACTCAATTGGTGACATTATTCAAAAAGAAAAGTTAGTTAAGAAAGAAGAAAAACATGAACATCCTGTGGTTATTTCTGAACAACCTATGATTATTAAAGAAGAACGTTCTCTCTATTCACCAACTGAACGAGGAGTGGAAATTATCGAACCTCAAAGACGCAGAGGTATGGAATTCGGTGAAATAGTCCATAAAGCGCTGAGCCGAATTGCGTGGCTCGATGAATCTAGAATTGAAGCCTATGTAAATGAATTAGTAGATAACATCAAAAATATCTATGCCCGTTCTCTAGAAGAGGTTTCCATGATTGAAGAGAAACTCACGCCGCTCTTAAGAGAGACATTCAGTGATCCAGACCTACGATTTTTATTTTTTAGAGATAATCGGGATATTCAATGTAAAAATGAACTACCGATATATTTTGAAGAAGAAAATCGAGATGTCTCAGCCCATATTGATAGATTACTCATTGAACAGGATAAAATTATAATTGTCGATTATAAAACAGGTGAAGAAAAACCAGAGTACAGACATCAGATGCGTGTCTATAAAAAGGGCATTCAGAAAATCTATCCAGACAAGGTTGTAAAAACGGTTTTAATTTATCTTGAAAATAAATGTAGCAGAAAGATTGTCGAAGTTTAACTAAAACATTCCCTCATCAATTTTTATCGTACCTCAAAAGCTTATTGATACCATACTTTCATACGCTACCTCCATACTCCACCTTTGACAATTACGCTATTCATTCACTCTGTCAACACGATAATTCTCGTGTTGACAGAATACGAAGATCGGATATAATTTCGTATATGAGAAAAAAAATGCCTGAAACCCAATATCGTGCGTCGAGATTTTGTCGAGTTTTAGGAAATCCAACTGCATATCAAGTTGTAAAATGCCTTATGATTAAATCCGCAACACCTACAGAATTAACAAGTGAAATCGGATTATCTTATCAAACGATTTGCGACACCTTGAGAAATTTACGTAATATCGATGTTGTTCGATATAAAACTGTTAATAAGAACAAAATTTACTTTCTAAAAGATGAGTATGTCACAGCAATTCTGGATAGCATCGAAAGATTAATCAAACGGATGCGAATAAAAAAATAATATTCCGATAACTCGAGAATTCTCGTAATGACAAAAGGTAGTGAGAGACAAATTATATGTTCATTCAATAATTGAATTTTTAAGCATCTTATCATGGTCAAGAAATCAAATTCAGCTAAATTGAAAATCGTTCATGTTGAATCTGGTAAATATCTTAAAATTATTCGCACATTATTCGTAGAATATGCTGAGTCTTTAGGTTTTGATTTAGATTTTCAAAATTTCAAGAAAGAATATGCTGAACTGCCCGGAGAGTATGCTCCACCTGATGGCTGTTTGCTTCTTGCATTCTATGGTAAAAAAATTGCGGGATGTGTTGCCTTACGTCCATTCAGTAAAGGTCTCTGCGAGATGAAGCGGTTATATGTTCGTCCTGAATTTCGACGTAAGGGTATTGGTAAATGTCTGTCAATCGCCATTATTACGAGGGCACGAGAAATTGGCTATCAAGTAATGCGGCTCGATACCATTCCTACAATGAAAGAGGCAAATGCATTATATAAAATGCTGGGTTTCAAAAACATTGCACCGTACCGGTACAATCCAATACAAGGTACACTCTTCTTTGAGTTACAACTTAGTTAATAATCTTTTAGGAACCCCTCCCCACGGGGTAACACAACAAAATATAATTTTTTTAACAACACATTCAAGGGTATTATTACTACCCTTGCACTTCCTCTACGAACCGAGTGCTTGTTCTTAATGAAGCTCGATACTGACGATATGCTGTGAAAATCTATAACACTGCTACATCATCAGACAGCACCCTTATTTCTGCTCTCTCTATTTACTTATCTCAGTGCGTATGCTTTTTGCCAGCCGACATCACGGATTGACTGGATTCCATTATTATAGATACGCACTTTTTGCTGCGGAATTGTATGCGATTTCACCGCGATACCGAGTGCCATCGAGCATCTTCACTTCGTAGAGGTGTAACACTTTCATTTACAGCTCCTTAACGACCTGATGGAGGCGGCTGTGGGATACCACCACTAGGACTGGCTCCACCATCTGTTCTGCCTGATGGCGGTGGCTGTGGAATACCTCCGTTACCACCCGTTCCACCACCAGGATCTGCATATGCCATCGGTGCAAACCCAAATATGCCACCGAGTAACAGTACAATGATGAGACCTGCTATCAGTTTCTTCATGTTCCTCTCCTTTCATTTTTATTCAGAAATCTGAATAAAATCGATTACATTGATAAAACAACAGATTACACTGATGTTTTTAATAAAAATATAAATCAAAGATTTTATGTCTAATAAATCAGTTATCATCTTAGCGCGTACTCCCTCTTCCAGCCCAATTCCTGAATTGAGCTGATACCTTTATTTAGGATACGTACTTTTTGTTGTGGAAATTTATGTCGTAATCGAAGAACTAATTTCTCCTGATCTTTATAGGCAATCTCGCCTTGAAAGCGACTGCCATCGAGTAACTTGACTTCATATAAATGCAACACCTTCATTTTCCACTCCTCTCCCTCATAAGACTCAACACGATATTTTTGAGTCTTTATTTCTTAGTAAGTAGCTTGATACTACCCACTAAGCATTTTTAGTTGCACTTTTTTCTTGTTTCGGGGAATTCCCCCTCAACAGGCTTTCCTCTATGAAAACACGTACCTTCCCTGCACGTGTTTCTCGACTCTATCATTATTCGTAAAATTGCTCTATTGTCAACTATGAAGTGTCAGGAGTGTCGTGTACTTAAGTCTTTTTTCATACATTGACCATACTTAAGTCTTTAATATTTTGCATTAGCGTATGTATTCTTTGTGATTAATATGTGTGCATTATTCTATAATTTTATTTATTACACTGGCATTTTGATTTTTGGAATTGTTTCGGATTTCGAAATTCGAATTTCGGATTTAATTTAAAAATGGGGGTCAAAGGAAGCGGAGCTGAGGCTCCGGCTTCCTTTGGGAAGGTACGTTCAGCGCCCTGGATATTTTGTCTACATTGTTCCTTAATTTTTCAGATGCTAATAAATTTTTGCCACTACATTTTTCGAGGTCTGAGTGCAAAAAGATATCAACGACCATGGGGTCAAGCTGCGTTCCTGCAACTCTTTCAATTTCTTGCTTTGTCTGTTCGATCGTTAATCCCTTACGATATGGCCGGTCTCCAATCATGGCAGAATAGGTATCGCAAACAGCAAGTATTCTTGATTGCAGAGGAATTTCACTATTCATTTTACCATATGGGTAGCCACCACCGTCCCAGCGTTCATGGTGGTGGAGTATCCAATCCTGAACCGGCTTGAGACTCTGGACTGGTTCTATAATTCTTACACTATGTAACGGGTGTTTTCTAATAACATTCCATTCGTTGTCACTTAACGTGGTTTCTTTTTGAAGAATCGTCTCTGGAATCGCGATTTTTCCAACATCATGGAGTAAACCAGCAAATTCTATTAAGGTCAATTCGCGTTCATTAAAGCCCATGGCTGAGCCGACCATGTAAGCTAAATATGCAACCTGCATCGAATGTCCCCGTGTATAGGGATCTCTGATTTCAATTGCCTCAACCAAGGTTCGTACTGATTCAAAACTCATTTCTTGTATCTTCTCAATAAGTTTTGTACGGTCTAAAGCTATTGCGATCTGACTGCTCATCGCATTAATAAATTCGAGTTCTCTCTTTGTATACTGACGGGGATTTTGAGAATACAGCGTTAGCACACCAATTACCTTACCACCTGTGATGAGTATTGGTGCACCCATATATGATGAGAAACCTTCAGACCTCAGGGTTTTCAAAAAATCTTCATCTTCATCTTCGTCAATCTTCGAAATAATAAGCGGTCTATGATTATCAATAACCGATGATACAAAACCGTTACTGCTCGTCTGTAAATAGTCCTGAAATTTTTTACTAAGGTTATGGGAGGCAAAGGTGCAGAGCGTGTGACTATAATTATTTTTCGTATTTTTCTTAACCGTGAGAACAGCAGCTGCATCAGTATGAAGAGTAGCATTTAATTTATCAACAATGGCATTGAGTATTCCTCGATGACTAAGGCTTGAAAGCATAACACGGTCAATATCACAGAGTGATTTTAATTGCGTAATGTTCTGGTTAAATTGTTTAAATGTTGCATTTATAAAGAGAACACCGCCTAAGACAAGAGTGCTTGCGATAATCTCTGGTAAGGCTGGGTGGATTGACATATTCACTGACGCCGTGAGTTTACTAAAGACGATATGCGAAAGTGCAAGGGCAACGAAGAGCCAGGCGACATGAGGATTTCGTTTGACATAGATCAAGGCGAGAATTCCAGCTGTTACTTGAATAGCGATCGTGGCGATTACGATAAATTCCATAGTATTGGCTCCAGTTCAACTAATAACACCCAACCAACCTAACTCTTTAATTGATATGATACCATTATAAAAAAGATGTAACTTCTGCTCTGGAGATTGCTGTCTGAGGACAAGCTTTTTATCATCTTTATACACGATTTCACCGCGATAACGCGAGCCATCAAGTAATTGAACCTCATAGACATGTAATGTCTTCATCGTATCCTCTATTTAATCAATAGGTGGCGGTGGAGTCGGTAATAGGTCATCACTAACCCTGCCTAAATCAGCGTAATCGCCTCCCGGTCTTATAGATCTAGAGACGATATCACCTGCTTGGATATCATCCAGAGTATCCCTCTTTATGGTGTGAGAGTCGCTGACACCGCCACCAAGTAAATCATCGAAGGAGAGGTTAAAGTTTTCATCGTATCGAGTCATCATGCCCATTTAAGTAGCAAGAACTGTGCCAGCACATATTACTTTGATATTTCATTATATCCTTCGAAATAGGACATAAATTTTACTACCCATGTGTGCCAAAATGGCACACATTCGTAGTGTTTCTGAATTGCCTTGTATATATTGCGTTTGCTGATGTAGTACTGTGCCAATTTGGCACACGCTGGGGGCTTTTCTCTTTATCTGTGTAAACCTGATTTTTTAATCAGAATCAGGCTGTGGATTTATTACAATGGTGCTGCTCTCAGTGATATCAAATTCCTTTATATATCGGTGGAGGCTTCTTCTGCCAATACCGAGTAGTTCGGCTGTCTTCTTAATATTCCAGTTCGTAGTATTGAGTGCTTCGATTATTGCCTCTTTTCTTATCTCTTTTAAGGGTACGATTTCATCTCGTTTCACCTTGTCAAAGCCAATATCTTGTACTGAAATTACATGACCTTTTGCCAACACTACAGCACGCTCTATCACATTCTGCAGCTCCCGCACATTACCTGACCACATATACTCGCGTAACCGCTGCATCGCCTCCGAAGTAAAACCATCAATTTTCTTACCTATCTCCTTGCTATACCGATCTAAAAAGAACTGAGCTAATAACGGTACATCACTCGCCCGCTCCCGTAATGGCGGCACCTCAATATTAAATACATTGATACGATAGTAGAGGTCTCTGCGAAAACGACCATCCTCAACCTCAATCTCTAAGTCTTTGTTCGTCGCAAAGAGAAAGCGCACATCGATATTCCGCGTCACGGTCTCACCGACCCGACGGATTACCTTCTCTTCAATCGCCTCGAGCAATTTACCCTGAAATGATAAACTGGTATTGCTGATCTCATCTAAAAAAATCGTACCACCCTCGCCTTCTTCTAATAAACCATGCTTGTCACTCACCGCACCAGTAAATGCTCCTCGCTTATGACCAAAGAGCTCAGACTCTAACAAAGTCTCAGGGATTGTCCCGCAGTTGATCGCAAGAAATTTCTTGTTTCTGCGAGGACTCTTCAGGTGAATGAGCCGCGCTATCATTCCTTTACCAGTACCAGTCTCACCGAGTACGAGCACAGGTGAATTGGTCTCTGCAACGCTGTCTATTAATTTGTAGATCCGCTTCATGGGTTTTGCTTTACCCAGCAAATAGCCGCTGCCAATCTCTTTGATGATTTTGCTCTTGAGTAAGATATTCTCCTCATTCATCGCTTGAAATGCCACGGATTTCTCAATCACTGAAGCCAAAATCTTGGAGACGGTCAGGAGAAAGTCCTTGTCCTGGCTGCCAAAGATCCTGCCTGGTACCCGGGAATCACAGTACAGAGCACCAACCACAGTACCTGAAATCGATAAGGGTATACATAATAATGAATGTATCTGATTAATCATCACACTCTTCTTAATGTTGAATTTCGGGTCTGATAAGGCATCCTGGATAAATACTACCTGATTCTTGTCGATTTCCAGTATCGCTGTATGAGAGAGCTCACCAGCATCTTTGATCGTCGTCTGATCAACATCCCTGCCGGCAATGAATTCTAATCCGCCATGCTTTGTGGCGGACTTCATGAAGAGGGCACCGCGCTCGGCATTCGTCGCTTTCACGACCACATCTAAGACGTGCTGGGCAAAACCCTCATTGCCCAAATCACTGCTAATGAGCTCGGCAAGTTGAGAAAAGGTGTTAAGATACTGAGTAGAAATAGTTCGCTTCGATAATTCATCAGCTATAAGAGGAAATAGTTTCTCCTGAATTTTTTTGGCTCGATTGAGTTCTAAGTGAGCGCCAAGGGATTCAAAGATTTCTAAAATCGCACTCAATTCTTCTGCAATATTTTTTATTTCTCCAGCATCCAAACCAACATTTATTTTTGACTCTATTACCAATTTTTTCAGATACGCATAGTCATAGATACAACCGATCTCTTTTAAACGGTCTGTTTCTTTTTCGATATTGAGCTCTTTTCTCTTCATAAGATTAAACTCATTTATTTTGATAAAGGCACTCCCGATATTATGCTCACGGCTTAAAGAATGTGTTATGTCTATCAATTTTTTTGCATAATCTGATGATTTAGCATAATCACCTGCCTCGTAGTAGAATTGCGATATTTTCAAAAACGACTCAATTTTTGTCTCTATATCTAGATTTTGTACCTCAATAAGATTTAATCCCTTGGTTATCAATTTTTCTGCCTCTTTGTTTCTTTTTAATAGAAGTTTGATCATTGCCAAACCTAAATGGTAACGAATTTCTTTCTTTTCTTTAAGTTTATTTTCAAAAAGTAAACTCGCTTCTTCTATTTTACCCTTTTTATATAAAACCATAGCTTGAGCATAATATGGATAAGAATACTCAGAATTAATTTTAATCGCCTTTTGATTTTGATATAAAGCTTCGTCAAATCTACCAAGGTACTCATCAATTGTAGCAATACTTCCTATAGTCACATACTGTGTCGTGCGGTTTTCAGTCTGTTGACTTTTTATCAGTGTTTCCATATACAAATTCTTCGCAGCCACGATTTCTCCACATTGTAAATTCAATGAAGCCTTATTGTTCATTGCTGCACATAAAGCATTAATATAATTTATTTCGGTAAATCCCTCAATCGCAGAATCAAGATATTTCTGGGCTTCTTCTATTTTATTCTTTTGTATATAAAATGAACTGATAAGATTAGCTCCTAATGCATATTGTTTCTTTAAATTATTAATTTCACAGAATTTTATGAGTTTTTTTGCCTTTTCAATACCAGTATCAAAATCATTTCTGAACCATTCAAGAACAACACCATGATATAATATCTTAGCTCTCATGGTTTTATCTTCAATACTTGTTGATGCTGAGATTAATTCATCAAATATCTGCTCCGCTTCTTTATATCTTGAAAGGTTAGCTAATACAAATCCTAAAAGATTTGTAGTTTCAACATAATCTAGGGTTTCAGGTTCCATAAACTTCAAAGCTGTTTTAAGATAATCTGCTGCTTCTTTAAAATGTCCCATTTTTTGATAAACATCACCAAGTCCTAAATTAATTCCTGGCAAAATTTGTTTATTACCCAATTCTAATGCTTTAGTATAACAATCAATTGCTGTTCT
>Ga0111226_1023_pt1 | contig 22161 bp, 19 predicted proteins | sample DeeMarSWOR152_54_FD_80390 | JGI IMG/M metagenome (GOLD analysis project Ga0111226, IMG submission 80390) | candidate division TA06 bacterium DG_78 | reverse complement strand
TTATGAATCTGGTCAGGATGTTTTTGACCAACCACGGCATGGCACTATCACGTTGTCGACAGTAGGTGGATTTGAAGAAGGACATTTGATTGGACCGGCCTATGGCGCTGATTTTGCCCTGGCAAAAACTGAAGATGTCACTGATGAACAACCTATTGAGGAAGACTGGTGGGTAGAAGGAATTGAATGGGCTGACAGCTTAGGTGCTGATGTGGTTAGTAGTTCTTTAGCCTATATTGATTGGTACACGTATCCTGATTTGAATGGCGATTCTTGTGTCACTACAATAGGTGCTGATGAAGCAGCCAGGAAAGGGATTATTGTCTGTAATGCCATGGGGAATAATGGTCCGGGTTCGGGTTCCCTTCTTGCTCCAGCTGATGCCGACAGCATAATCGCTGTAGGAGCCGTGGATCAATGGGGCAATCTAGCCTCGTTCAGTTCAAGGGGACCGACCTATGATGGTAGAACGAAACCTGAAGTAGTTGCCCGGGGAGTTGATACTTATGCTGCAGATTATTACGATGATCATGGCTATCTCGGTGTGGACGGCACATCTCTTTCTACACCCCTTATTGCCGGAGTAGCTGCTCTCATTTTAGGAGCACATCCTGGCTGGACAAATATGGAAGTTCGCGAGGCTATGATGATGACTGCGAGTCAAGCCCAGTCTCCTGACAACTATCTTGGTTGGGGTATTGCTGACGCCCTCGCAGCATTACAGTATACGTTCGGGATTGTTGTCGATTGGACCGAGATACCGCAGTTCATTGATACTGAATGGATAATCAATTCCAGTAATGATGTCTCTGTCGACCTCGGTTCTACAGGTGGTCCGCAGAACTGGAATTTCACTGCTCAACCAATGGGTTCAGATAGCTGTCATGTGAGAATTGTTACCAAATCATCCACACCGTTTGCCGATTCGTTTCCTGAGGCAAATCTCGTTTACAAAGCAGTTCACAATAGTGATACATCCTATCAATATCAGGAACTCGATTCTACTTTCTTGAGTACACTCGGTTCAGGTAACGTGACGCCCGATACATCCTACAGCTTACAATATGTACCAACTGACTCTCAACCGTTGCCACTCCTCCATGGAAACAGCAATCAATATCACTATGGATTTGAAGTAGAAGAAGCTGATACAGTAGTAAAGCATGAATGGTATGGTCGGTCAATTATTGATGCCTGGGGAACAGTCACGATTCCTTATGGTGCGTTTCCATGTTTACGTCAATGTTCTTTTGACACATGTGCGACAACGATATTTGTAACAGGTAACCCCGTATCTGGTGATACAATTACTCATATCCACTATACATTCATAGCAGAAGAACATAACGAGGTGGTTTCCATTTCAAGTCATCCTGGTGAAACCGATCCAAATTTTAGTGATGCTGCAATTCTTGAACGCCTCACCTTCTTTTACATGGGCATAGAGGAAACTTCCACATCGCACAAAACTCTTCTATCATATCATCCTAACCCATTCTCAGATCACATCACCATGACATTTTCACTCATGAAACCGGCTTATGTGAATTTAACTATCTATGACATTACTGGAAGATTAGTTATGACAATGATCGATACCTATCAACAACAGGGTAATTATACTGTTACGTGGCTCGGCACAAACGAGAGCGGTAATCAGTTACCAAATGGCCTCTATTTCTATCACCTAGACATAGACGGTTCCATTTCCACAGGGAAGGTGCTTTTAATTAGATAATCAGTAAATAAGTGCATGTAGTGGTTGTTTCTAAAAAGAAACAAAAGGATTTTTAGAATGCAAGAAAATTTTTAGAATGAAAGGAGAAGTCATGAAGTTATTACGTTGTGTAGGAGCGATTCTCATATTTTTGGGCACAAATTATTTATCCGCTCAGATTGTTATTGATTGGACTGAGATACCTCATACCATCGGCACGACTTGGACAAAAAATCTCAAGCACGATGCAACCGTTGCCCTCGGCTCTCCGGGTGGACCACAGACATGGTATTTTACCGCTCAGCCCATGGGTACAGAAAATTGCCACAATGTCATTGTTCCAAAAGCATCCACGCCGTTTCCCGATTCATTTCCGAATTCAAATTTAGTATACAGTTCATTCGAAGATGTTGATACGTCGTACTTATATATGGAGCTCACGCCAAATTTTCTGAGCACGCAAGGCTTATGTGATACTGAAATTGTTATGCAATACTTCGCCTATGATTCAATACCCCTACCAGTACACTACGAAGACAGTCATAACTATCATTATGGCTATGAGATGACAGAGGGAGATATAACAGTGAAAACTGAATGGTATGGGCATTCCGTTGTCGACGCCTATGGCACGGTGACCATTCCCTATGGAACATATCCCTGTCTCCGCGAATGTTCTTTTGACACCTGTGCCATGACAACATTTTATTTAGGCACTCCGATATTCGGTGACACAATCACCCACATCAGCTATACATTCATAGCTGAACATTACAGTGGTGTCGTTTGTGTGTTTAGTCACGCCGATGAAACGAATCCAAATTATACTGATGCCGAAGTCCTCGAACGTATCACTAATTTTTCTCCTGGCATTGAGGAGTACAATACCACACCCAAAAACACGTTCACATGTTATCCGAACCCATTTTCAGACTATGTCGAATTGAATTACACGCTCGCACAACCGAGCGATTGTGAAGTAACTATTTATGATATCAATGGAAGGCTCGTAAAAACACTGATGAGTGGACAGCAGCAACTGGGTAGCTATTCAGTGCACTGGAATGGTAAAAATGAAGCTGGCAATTCATTACCGAATGGCGTTTATCTTTACCGACTCAAAATTGATAATACTGTTTCAATAGGGAAAGTGCTTCTGATCAAATAAATCAGGATAATCGAATAACCTCAGAGGCGTGTGATTTGTAATATTCTATGCAGGATGCCGTAGCAGTTGTAATAAAACGGAATAACAAATTTCTTCTGATTAAGCGAGCCAAGCAAGGAGCAGCTGAGGACTACTGGTGTCCAATAACTGGTGCTGTGGAGCAAGGCGAAACACAAGCACAAGCAGTCATCCGCGAGGCACAGGAAGAAATGGGAATAACCGTCGAGCCGATACAAAAGGTCTGGGAATGTTACACTGATGATAAAAGATATCTTTTGCACTGGTGGCAGGTAAAAATATCACGGGATACGATAAAAACAAATCCTCACGAGGTAAAAGAATATGGTTGGTTTAATGTCGACGAGATGAAAAACATCACAAAAATGTTTACTGCCGATCTACATTTTTTCAAAACACAAAGTTCAATAATTCCAAACACCTAACCCCGCTTATTCATACTCGTTTGGTCCAATTTTACTCAAACCCCGTTAGATACAAGTGGTCCTTTGAGGGTAGCACTTTTCAAGAAAGTGGACAGTCTGTTTTTTACTTTATCTACATCGCCCGGGGTTACGCAATGCCGGTGAGGATTCACTTGCAATGGCAATTCTGTGTGAATAATCGGGGCTAACACGGTCTCCTTCAGCATTTCGGTATTACGTTAATTGGCGAAATACCAAAATAGTTCAGTTCTATTCAAATAGATTGGCACATTTAGTTCGTATCTATTGAACCATGATCACGTTTCGGTCGGTGTGTACAGTTGTATTGGTTTAGTATAACCCAAGAGCAATTTCTCACCAATCCGTCTAAATGTAAAATTGCCCTTTACGTTGTCGTAGGTAGCTTGATCGAGCAATATGTGTTCATTATAAACTTCACACAAGTGCTGAAGGGCTGCAGCGAGATTGACACTCTTGCCGACTATAGTGTAATCCCTTCTCTTTTCACTCCCCACGTCTCCAGCAATAATTTCTCCTGTCGAAATTCCCATATCGATTTCTACAAGGAAATTTAATGATGTTCGCCACTGAATGCTTATCTCTTCGACCCTTCTCTGTATATCGAGTGCACACCGAATCGCCCGAACCGGGTCATCGTCGTGGGTGTGTGGTATTCCAAAGACGATCGCCGCAGCATCACCTAGGAATTTGTCGATTCGACCATCGTATTCAAATGCCACATCGACAAAGCATGAAAAACAGTCATTGAGAAATTGATACACTTCCTCGAGAGAAAGGATGTTTACAATCTTTGCAAAATTTCTCACATCGCAATACACGACGGTCGCCTGTGTTATCTTCTTAGCAATATTCATACGTGGTACAGAGTTGACATCCGATGATTTTCGATATGGTCAATCGTGTGCGCCTTCCTACTTGACCTGGAGTAATGGAATGAAGCTCTTGTCAAAGGGAGAAATGACGATTGTATTATTCGGTGACTGATAGAGACTCCGCAGATTCTCGAGGTATTTCCATGAGAGGTATGCCCGTCCGCGCTCACCGATTAATGACTGGGCAATAATTCGTTGCGCCTCAGCAATACCTGATGCCTCGATCTTCTTCCGTTCTGCCTCTTTCTCTTCTTTCAGGAGTACAAACTCCATCTTTTGTGCATCCTGATCAGCCTCGAGTTTCGCCTCAATTGCATTCTTGACCTTTGCTGGCAAAGTGATATTCCTCAGGAGTACCTTTTCGAGTACAATTCCCCGCTCTTCAAAATCAATTTTTAACGACCTGGTAATTTCATTCTGTACTTCTTCTCGCTTCTCTGAATAAATTTCAATTGCTAAAAATCTTACCGCCGTATTTCTGATTGCAGTTCGTGCTGCTGGCCGAACGATCTTTGCAACATAGTCGCTACCGATTTTTTGAAAAACGTTTGCTGCTTCTGACTTCATGAGGTGATACCAGACCGTCAAATCCATCTTCACCTCGAGTCCGTCCTTGGTGAGCGATGTAATAGCATCATCACCATACTGTTGCCCTTCTTCTGGTGCGATAGACATGGTATACGCCTGAGTCCTAATACTCATAATCTCAAGATTAACGAATGGATTGACGACATTCAGTCCTTCTGAGAGTGTCGAACCGGTCAATACTTTTCCAAAGAGAATCTGAACACCAACCGAACCAGGCGGTACAATGCGAATGAGCGATGCAATGATGAGAAACGCAGCAAGTGCACCACCACCAAAGGTAACATACGATCTCACCCTCAATTTTTCTTCAATACGAACATCCTCAGGTCTCACACGATAACTCTGTCTGAAAAAAATGAGACCGATAATGATAAGAATACCTACTATAAACATACCAAACCTCCTTTCAAAAACAACATACTACCACAGTTCCTGTAGCTCTGTGGTGAGTTCTATGGGTTCTCCACTTCGTAAGATGCCTATTCTATACTGGGTGCCGACTTCTTCTCTAAATAAATTGCGAATCGCAACGAGTCCATCAAAATGCAATACGCTGATTCCGTTGATCGCTTTGATAATATCACCTTTTTTAAAGCCTGCTTTTTCAGCCGGGGTATTATCGGCAACGAACAATACCTCATAGCCAGCGCCATCTTCAGTACGGACCATTTGTAAACCACACTTATCGCGAGGGAATTGTGTGCTAAAATCATCACCTTTCTCGAGAATTATTTGCTGTTTCTTATAATCAAGGTAGAGCACAAAGTGACGGAGGAGTGTATTACCAATATTCCCAATTTTTTCTTTTGATGCAAAAGCTCCCTCTCCTTTTTCCCGTGGAATTGAAATCAGCGGGTTCATGATTGTGAATCCTGCGATCTCGATAGAATCGAATTGTGAAATACGTGATGGAAAAGCTCCACCAGCACCAAACCCAATGTGGTCAATACCTGGCAGGGTTAATAGATTATGATCTTCGGCAAAAGGATAATGAAATGTTAACCCAGTTGCTCCTAAATCGAGCAGCCATTTCCCAGAATATGTACCATCGACTGCCATCGGTACAACAAATGTGTTATGATCGAGTGGCGCATCCATTAGAACACCGGTTCCCGTGTAGTCAAATCTGTCTGGGTGGTAGAATGAAATAGTATTATGCGCATAATCAATTTTTGTAGTAAACCGCGATAAAAAATCGTAACCGAGAATACCGAAGACATCGATGTCGAGAAGTCTCTTGAGTAATGGATGAACATCGATCGCAGCGATGTTCTGCTTATCTATGAGTAGACCATCGAGGCTGAATGCAGGAAGTGTCGTTAAAGAAACCTCAACGATACGACCGATTCCTACTCCTTTCATCGTGCCCTCTAGTGTCAGCCCGAGCTCTTTTGCAAACTGAGCATCGATAACTGACTTGCCAGCACCGGTATCCAGAATCCACAGTCGTTCTTTGCCTCCGATGTTTACCAACAGGGAAATATGGTTTTCAATAAATTGGAAAGGAATGTTTTCGGCACTCTCCCCATGGGTAAAATGAAAATCCTCGACATCGTAGTCTGGTGGTTCAAAAACAGCACTGGCGATCGGTACGTTTATTTCATATTTACTAATAGTTACTAATACCCTCTGCCCAATAGGAAAGATTTCCTGTGTCTCTTTGAACGCATGTTTAACACCATTCACATCACGGTAATCTGTATAGATAGTGTGAATTTCTTCATCAGGATGTATATCAATAGTCTTTACTAAGGAGTACTGTACGGTATCGTAAAAGTCTTTTTTCACATCTTCGTTAATAGTATTCGTCATTGTGATAACATAGCACTCAAAAGTGCCGACTTTTTCTATCCCGTCAAAGGTTAAGGTGAAATACTGAGATTCTGGGTTTAAATGGTCATATTCTGCTAATAACTTTTTTACTTCTCTTCGTTTGAGCGCATCCTCATCCTTTTCAATATGTAATTTTCCATTAGCATCCACTATCCAACTAAGTTGTCCATTGTCTCCGGAGAGCTGCCGTATGACTTCCAGATCGACTTCCTCTCTACTAAAGAGAGGTTTTGCTACCCACTGTTTAAAAGGTCCTTGCAATCCAGTTCCTTCAATGACAACTATTCCTTCGGCATAAACCGTCTCCTCTGCCTTCACCGCATCCAATCCACCCATTGTTTCGAAGTGTTTATTTAGTATTGTGTAAGGATCGGTTACATTTTCTGCTCTGACGATACGGGAGGCGGACAGAATAATGATTGCAGTTATCATAATAAGTTTGTATAATTTCATACTTCTATTCCTCCTTATCTCAGTGTATAATATTGTTTTACATTCACATATTCACTTCTGTGTAATATGCACCAAATGTGAATCATAAATATCCGGTCCCATTTTTTTTACAAAAAGTTGCTCTGTACCAGCAAAGAGTTTTGTGCTTCTCTTTTCTAATAGTTTTAAATCCACGTATCTGCCATTAATTATAATCGTTATGAACTCATCAAATCCATCCGGCTTCATGGTAAATCCTTTCGCCTGTGTGACGAAACTACCGAGTGTTCGGTACGGCGTTTCATTGAGGTACGCCATTAGTTTTAATACCTGCATAACAGCATCTGCTACTATCGGAAAAAGATTTTCTTTATTTTTGTTTTTTATTGCAGTGAATAACTTCCCAAACGATTCTTGAACTCCGAAGAGCATCTCGTGTGCCTGCTTGAAGCATTTTTCTCTTAGGTGTTTCACTTTATATCGCCGCACTTTTTGAATAAACGGAGGATTCGTGAGTGCCTTCAGTCGATCTGAACCAGCAAGATACCACTCCTCATTGACGTCCAGTGTATTTTGATAATACTCCTGTTCTGTCACAAACAATCCTTCGATCAAAATGCCATCGATGATTTTACCAAAACCTCTCGGGAGTTGTGTTCTATCCTTTACAAAAATCACCAACTCGATGTCTGAAAAATCAGTATCTTCGTTTCTCGCATACGAACCATCAGCTGCGATCGCAATAAGATTTTTACCGAGCTCTCTCTCTATGACCGGCACTATCAAATTTTTTATAATCTCGGAACGCTCCTTATGTATATATTTTTTTAAACCAATAAACTCGATATTCTGTTTTCTACCCCTGTGTAATTTTTTCTTGAGATTCATTTGTTCATTATAACAAGCATATTCCCGATGTCAATTGCTTCAGTGATAAATAGTATATTGAATTTGATTTTAAAATAACTATAATAGTTCTGTGGCTATCTTAAAACCAGTGAGGATCACCACCACAACACCAATCGAGGAATTACGAGGGCTAAAGACCCCTGTGAGGATCTTCTTAAAGCGCGATGATCTGAATGGCCTCCTCATCTCGGGCAATAAGGCTCGTAAACTCGAGTACCTCATTGCCGACATGAAGAGAAAGAAATGTGATACGATTATTACCTGTGGTCCAGTTCAGTCAAATCACTGTCGAACAACTGCCGTATTCGCACAGCAATGTGGTTTTGAATGCCATCTGCTGCTTCGCGTCCGCAAGAAACCATGCAAAATCTACACAGGAAATCTACTGCTCGATATATTATTAGGTGCAAAAATCACGTACATTACACCTGAGCAGTATCAACGACGTTTAGCAGTTATGGCGCAATATGCTCGGATATTAAGAAAGAAAGGGAGAAAGCCGTATAGTATCCCTGAGGGTGGTTCGAATGAAATTGGCTCTCTGGGGTACCTTGATTGTATGCGAGAAATGGCAGATTTCATCAAGAGACAGAGAATTGATGCAGTGTATTGTGCAGTTGGCTCAGGTGGCACGTATGCAGGTTTATTACTTGGTAAAAAATTATGTCGACTTGCGGTACATCTGCACGGAATAATTATCTGCGACACTGTTGAATATTTCGAGGAAAAGATTTCTAAAATATGCACTGATGCAATACATACATTTAATTTTCCAATAAACGTTGCTCGCAAAGACATACATCTTGTAGATGGCTATGTTGGTGATGGTTACGGTATCCCTTATCCTGAAGCATTAAAGACCATAAAGTGCGTTGCGAAATTAGGAATCATCTTAGAACCAGTGTACACAGGAAAGGCCTTCTATGGAATGCTCAACCATGTAAAAGAGAATAGGTATAAAAAGGTCATCTTTATTCATACGGGCGGTATTTTTAGTATCTTTGCTTTCAATAAAGTGATAACAGATACTCTCCGTTAACTAAAAATCAGAATCTCTTCAGCGAAGTTTTAAGAATTTCAAAACAAAGTTGATCATAACTGAGGCCATTTGCCGCTGCCTCAAGCGGCAAATTTGATCCAGCTAAGAGCCCTGGAATTGTGTTGACCTCTAATACATAAGGGTTATTTTCTTCATCCAACACAAAGTCTACCCGTGAAAATCCATGAGCACCTATTGCAGAATGTGCGGCGAGTGCGTAGTTCTGTATTTCTCTGTACTGTTTATCTGGGATGCGAGCGGGAACAATGTATTCAGTCATTCCCTTTGTATACTTCGATTTATAATCATAAAATTTTCGCCGCTTCGGAGCAATTTCGAGTACTGGCAAAGGTACATCATTTAATATGCCACACGTTGCCGTCATACCGGGAATGTATTTTTCGAAAAAGGTATCCTTGTGTGTACGTCGTTTCTTTTTTATTATCCTCGTCAAATCAGCTTTGGTTTCGATAATAGTAATCCCGACACTCGAGCCTTCTCTCCGTGGCTTTTCGACGACTGGAAGATCTAACTTTACAATAATTTCATTAATGTCGATTGTTCTTTCATAGCAGAAATCAGGGGTAGGAATTCCGTTAGCGACAAATAAATCCTTCGAGGTAATCTTATCCATACCGATCGCTGATCCCATGACGCCTGAACCCGTATACGGTAATCCGAGAAAATCGAGAACACCTTGTACTGTTCCATCTTCGCCGGGTTTCCCGTGCAAGGCGATGAAAAAAACATCACATCCTCTGAGCTTTCTCATGAAGTTTTTATCAACATCGATCCCCCTTACTTTAAAACCTTGTCTTCTCAGAGCCTGCATAACGCATTTTCCCGAACCAATAGATATTTCTCTCTCTGATGACCACCCGCCATACAAAACTCCTATTGTCTTCTTTAAGAAGAATCTCCTCTCTTTATCCATACCTTAATGATAACCACAAAACACCATCAGTCAAGCAGTAAAAAGCCTATGAATTCCCAGTATTTTAGTAATCCAGTGTTGACAAATCCTCTATTATGTATATGATTAATAAGGAGGTCCAATGCGAATTGTGGGATTAATATTTGCCGTCGTTGTCATAGGTTTTTTAATTGGATTCATGATCCTCAACTCCCAGACAAAAGTTGATGTTGATTTATTTGGCCACAGAATTTTCGATATTTCTCTCTCGATGGTCTGCCTCTATGCATTCGTAGCCGGTATGGTCTTTGTCCTCATCTTTGCCCTCGCTGATGAAATTGTTTTGAGAACTTATCTCTATCGGGCGAATAAGGAGAATAAAGAGTTAAAACAAGAATTGAGTGCCCTCAGAAATCTGCCATTTGAGGAGGAAAAATGATCCTGTTAGTTATCACTATTGGTGCTATCGTTGCCATTATAGTCTACTTTTACATCCATCAGCAGCGCCGCAAAATTACTGGCTACACGCCCTATCTTGAAGCACTCATTGCCCTGTTAGACCACAATGACGATGTGGCAATGAAAAAATTCAAAGAGGCAGTCCGCATTGATAGCGACCTCATTGACGCCTACATCAAATTGGGTGATCTCTACAGGAAAAAAGGCGACATTTCCAAGGCAATCCAGATTCATCAGTCGCTCACAGTTCGTGCACTACTAAAAAAGAAAGTCGAAAAGGAAGTCTATTATGCCCTCGTACACGATTTTCTCGAGGTGAACAGGATGAACAAGGCAATCGCATATTTAAAAGAAATCCTCAAAATTGACAAAAACGATACGCGGGCACGGAATATGATGCTCAAAATTTATGAGGATATGGAAGACTACAGTGGTTGTATTTCTGTCTACGAAGACCGAGCATTCAAACCCAGAGATGAAAATAGGCTTGCCTACTACTACACATCACTGGCAAACAATAAATTACGGACACTTGCCGAAGGTGATGATGAGGGTAGAAAAGAAATTTTCAACATCTTTAAAAAAGCGCTCAAAATCTCACCCACATCACTCACTACCCACTACAACATCGCAAATTATTTTGAGCGGCACGGTGATCTCAAGAAGGCAAAAGAACACTACCTGAAGATCGTAGACCATCACCCCGAGCACATCTTTTTAATTATTTCCCAATGCGAGAAGGTCTTTTTTGAACTCGGCTCATTTGACAAAATTATTTCTATCTATGAAGATGTACTTGCTCAACATCCAGAAAACTTTTCAGTCGGATTTGCCCTCGCAGATCTTTATGAAAAGAAAAACGATATCGAAGCAACGAAAGACGTCTATCATCGGCTCGCTGAAAAGAATCCCACAACACTCCTACCAAGATTCTCGCTGCTTAAATTCATGATCGATGATGAATTAATAAAAAATGAAATAGTCGAGATGGAAAAAACCATAAGCAACCGCCAATTTAAATGCCAAAAGTGTGGATATGAAATTGATACATTTGTATTCATGTGTCCAAAATGCCACGCCATAGAATCATTTTTGCCCTACTTATAATTCCGCTTCTCCTTATTGCAAATAATATTGACGAAGCGATAAGGCTATTTAACTCTTTTCAGTTTGACCGAGCCGAAGAGATATTTAAAGAAGTGATCAAACAAAAAAATAATCCGAGAATTGCTGAAGCATACTATTATATGGGTAGACTATCAATGAGTCCAGATGCGGCACTCCTATATTACAATGAAGTAATAAATAATTATTCTTCATCACGATATGCAGATATATCGTACTTGGAAATCGCGAAGATTGATATCGCTCGTGAAAAGTATAAAAGTGCTATCGCAGCATTAAATGAACTATTACAAAAATTCCCTGATACTCAGGTAAAAGATGAAACTCTTTTCTGGCTTGGAGTTGCGCATATAAATGGTGGACAAAAAGAGGCAGGGTTACAATTCTTTGAGCAATTGAAAACCTCCTTTCCACGATCTATATGGAGTGAGCGTGCCGCTCAAATTATTCCTCAGACCACAGGTGCAACAGGCGATGAATACTTTACAGTGCAGGTCGGTTCATATCGGGAAAAAGCAAATGCCCAAGCGTTGCACGAGGAACTAACAAAGAAAGGACTCAATGTAAAGATTGTTGAGGCAGTCGTGAAGGGTAATACCTATTTTCGAGTATGGGTCGGACAATTCGAGACCCTCGAAGGAGCTAAGGCATTCTCCCTTATACTCGATTCATTAGGAATAAAAGGGAATGTCGTTAAGGGGTACTAATATCAATCGATACTGCTGCGTGGTTAGCTATCCTCCATGCAATTAACTCCTCTCCTGGAACAGTACCAAAAAATAAAAAATAAATATAAAGATACGTTACTTCTCTTCCGCGTCGGTGATTTTTATGAATTCTACTATGACGACGCGAAGCGCGCGAGCTCGTACCTCGGCATAGCGCTCACTGCGAAGACCATCAGCAAAGGTGTAAAAGTACCACTTGCTGGCGTTCCTATAAAAGCGAGCGAGAATTATATTGCAAAGCTCGTATCACATGGGCTCAAAGTGGCAATATGTGAACAACTTGAACCTGCCAGCAAAGATAAAAAACTGGTTGCCCGTGATGTTGTCGAAGTTATCACACCAGGCACAATTTTACGACCATCACTGCTCGATGAGAAAAAGTCACTCTTTTTAGCTGCCTGTCTACCTGATGAGAAACGTACCGGTATTGCCTTCTGTGATGTGACGAGTGGTGAATTCTCATGTGGCGAGGTCGATACAGAACTCCTACAAGAAATACTCCTACGGAGAGAAGTAAAAGAGGTAATTATACCTGAAGGTATTGAACTCAAGACGGATCTTCCCCTCACCCACCTTGATGGATATCACTTTATCTATGAAATTGCGTACAAGAAACTGCTTGACCACCTCAGGGTCATTGCCTTAGATGGTTTTGGCATTGAGGGTCGTAAACTCGGCATTGGTGCAGCTGGCGCACTCCTCTATTATGTTGCGGAAAATCAAAAATCGTCTCTCAGCCATATCAATAAAATAGCTCTCTTTGAAGCAAAGAATTCACTCTATCTCGATTCAATGACACGAAAGAATTTGGAAATTTTTGAAAATATCCATGGTGACGAATCAAAAACACTCCTCGGTATTATGGATAGCTGTCTCACTGCTTTTGGAAAAAGAAGACTCCGCAGCGAGCTCCTTGAGCCACTCATTGACATGACACGAATAGAAGACCGGTTCGATGGTATCGATGAAATGAAAAATAAAGAATTTTTGCGTCAGGAATTGAGAAGTATACTCAAGTCACTGAATGATGTTGAGCGTATTACTGCCCGGCTCGCTTGTCAGCGGATATTGCCGAGAGAAATGGTAGCATTAAAGCTCTCGCTGCAGCATTTCCCAAAAATAAAAGAGATGATCGAGGGATGCACGAGCACAATTGTGAAAGATATTCATGCCCGGATCAACACGTTTACAAATGTAGTGCAGGTACTTGATGAAGCAATCGTCTCTGAACCACCAGCAACCCTGGATGAAGGTGGGATTATTAAAAAGGGCTATTCAAAAGAGCTCGACGAATTAAAAGAAATTGCACGCGGTGGTAAACAGTGGCTCCTGCAATTCGAAGAAACAGAAAAAAAGAGAACTGGTATTACATCGCTAAAAGTTGCGTACAATACGGTATTTGGCTACTACATCAATGTCACGAAGCCGAATCTTCATCTCGTTCCTGAAAATTATATTAGAAAACAGACACTCGCCAATGCTGAGAGATTCTACACGCCCGAACTGAAGGAGTTTGAACAAAAAATTCTCGGTGCCGAAGAGAAAATAAAAAATCTTGAATATGAGTTGTATGTTGCCGTTCGCGAAAAAGTCGCAGAGAGTAGCGATGCCATTTTAGAAACTACAAAAGCAATTTCGCTGTTAGACGTTCTCCAGAGTTTTGCTCAGAACGCCGCACTCCATAACTATACGAGACCCCAGATGACACATGACTATAAAATCATTATTAACGAAGGTCGTCATCCAGTCGTTGAACGGATAACAGAAAAGGGTTCGTTCATTCCGAACGATACATCCCTGGATAGACAGGGCAATCAGATTCTCATCATCACCGGTCCAAATATGGCAGGGAAATCGACATACCTTCGGCAAGTGGCACTCATCACGATCATGGCACAGGTGGGCAGTTTTATACCAGCAAAAGAGGCAACTATTGGCATTGTTGATAAAATCTTCACACGTATTGGTGCTTCAGACGATATTTCCAGAGGAGTAAGCACATTTCTGGCAGAAATGATGGAGACTGCTAATATCTTACATAATGTATCAGAACAGAGCCTGGTCATTTTGGATGAGGTAGGTAGGGGAACTTCAACCTATGACGGCCTCGCGCTCGCCTGGGCAGTTGTGGAATTTCTCCACAACAATAAAAAACCGAGAACCCTCTTTGCAACGCACTTCCATGAATTAACGCGGATCGAAGATTTTCTGAATGGTGTTAAAAACTATAATTTTCTCGTGAAAGAGTGGGGTGACGAAATCATCTTTTTGCGGAAGATGAGTCCTGGCCCGAGTGATCAATCGTATGGAATCCAAGTGGCACGGCTTGCCGGTCTTCCTGAATCAGTCATCAAGAGGGCAAAGAAGGTACTCAGTGACTTTGAGGAAGGAGAGGTCTTTAGCGTTAGAAAACTCAAGCGGGCAAAGCTATCGCAACAGGATCTTTTCGTCGATAAATAGAGGTTTTTTCGCAAAATTACAGCATTGCCACCTATTGACAAATACGTTTGTTTGAGTATACTATGGTGTGGGATAAACCACAAAACAAAATTGATTGTCTAATTAGTAGAATTTCCCCTCCCGGTCGCGACCTCCGGGTCGTGGCCGGTAGGTTTTAATGCCGGGAAAGCCTACCTGGACCCTAATCTCTTTACTCGAGAACTCCTCTTTTTTATTGCGTTTCTTGTATCGACAATGAGTCGTGAATGCTTTACAATGAAATTATAGTCATAGACCGAGTGGTCAGTGAGGAGAAGAACCGCATCATATTTTTTCAACTCCCTCGCATTCAATCGTACTGATCTAATTATTTTATTTTCGAGAGAGAGTTGTGATACAAAAGGATCATTATATTTTAAGACTGCAATTCTCGGCTTAATGATTTGATACACCTTTATGGCTGGTGAATCTCTCGAGTCAGAGATATCTTTTTTGAACGCCATGCCGAGGATGAGCACCTTCGCCTTACGTGGACACATGCCGGATGCGCTCAATGCATCGATGGTCTTATTAACCACAAAATAAGGCATTTCCTCATTCACGCGAGCAGAGAGTTCAATGAAGACCGTATGAAAATCATATTCTCGCGCCTTCCAGGATAGATAATAGGGATCTATCGGTATGCAGTGCCCTCCCACGCCTGGCCCAGGATAGAACGGCATGAAGCCAAAAGGCTTTGTCTTTGCTGCCTCGATGACTTCCCAAACATCAATACCACCCATCCTTTCACAGAGTTGCGCAAATTCATTTACTAAAGCGATATTAACGTTTCTAAAGGTATTCTCCAATAATTTGGTCATCTCAGCAACTTTTGCCGAAGACACAGGATAAACCTTACCAGTAAATTCGCGGTAAAATTGAGTTGCCAAAGTTGTACAGTTTTTTGTCACTCCGCCTATGACCGTTGGTGTATTCATAAGTCCATACTTTTTATTTCCTGGGTCGATTCTTTCTGGACAGAACGCGAGGTAGAAGTCTCTCCCAACCTTTAAACCTGTTTCGTGCAGGATTGGTAGTATAACACCCTCGGTTGTCTCAGGATACGTAGTGCTCTTCAAGATGACGAGCTGACCTCTCCGCAAGGTGCGTTTTATTTCACGCGTGCTCTTGATAACCGGTCCTAAATCAGGTTCTTTATTCACATTCACCGGCGTTGGAACACAAATGAGGATGATGTCGCATGTTTTCAGGACGCGGGGACTCGTCGTTGCCTCTATTTTGCCACTCTTGACTAACATCTTCAGTGTCTGGGAATCGACATCATTTACAACAGAATACCCTCTGTTTACCCGTCGCACCTGTTTTCTATCGATATCTATGCCAATGACGGTAAAGCCTTTTTTTGCAATCTCGGCCGCCAGAGGAAGGCCAACATAGCCAAGACCAATTATCCCAATCTTTGCTTTTTTCTTCTTAATCAAGTTTTTTAGCATATGTTTCTCCTCTACAGTTCGCTGACAACATTATACATTAAATTTACAGATAATCAAGCCCTGATATATCACTGTAATCTATTTTTCATCACTGGAATCATTCGTACAGGGTCTTGACAATTTTGATATTATATATATAATTAATTATGAAGAAACCTGGGGTAGTCTACAAGGAGGTCTATGAAAAAATTATTCGTGGTACTTTTTTTTACGTGCCTCGCCCTTGGCGATTGGCAACAGAGTGGCGAGATTATACTGCCGAAAGGCATTCAGGTCAACGACCTGACCACTAATTATTCTGGAGAGATCTGGATTCTCTCCGCATCATCAATACTGAAGCTCGAAGGGACATCAAAGAGTCCGCTTCTGGTTCAGGAAATTCAAGGTGGTAAGATTCTCGCAGCAGATGATTACATTTATATTGTCGATAACCTGAACCGGCTGAGTATGCTCGACCCTGCTAGGGAAGACCTTGCCCAACCGATAAAAACGACACTCAACAGCCCGAACCAGATAAGCGTCGCGACCGCAGATAATAAGCGGATTTTCATAACCCTTGAGCCAGAACAATTAACCTTTGTTACCGAAGAAAAAATAGTGGGTACAATCAGTACCCGAGCTGACAAATTCAGCATCATCCCGGCTGCCAATTATAGTAGTACCGAAACTCCTTTTTTCACGCTGGACAATAATCGTATTTACTCATGGAGTGGTGGTACGTACATAAATACTGAAAACTACACCGGCGAGCTCCTTTACAGTGCTTCACAGAATATCCTTGACTTTACTGCAGACCAAAGCGGTAATCTGTTTGTCCTCTTTTCTGATTCAATAGTTGTGTTGAACACTGATGGCAATTTTAAACGCAAGATCGATATCACCCATCTATCACCTAATTCAAAGATCTTGAATAATCCAACAAACAATAATCTCATCCTTTTCGATCAGCTCGATAAAACACTGAAAATCTTATCTAGTGTTAGTCGAGACGAGAAGGGTGATATCATTGTGCTCAACAAGAATACTCCTAACCCTGTCGATAACTACACGAAAATTGAATTTACCATTAACCAGCCGCTCAGCTTAACCATAACAGTCTACAACCTTATCGGTGAACCAGTCAAGGTAATCGCCAGAGGATACTATCCAAAGGGAACTCATCAAATAATATGGAATGCAGACGACGAAAGTGGCCATCTTGTTCCCAATGGTGTCTATTTTTATCGGCTCGAATCAATAAAAGGCGTTGCAATTCGGCAGTTAATCGTACTGAGATAATTGCCACTTGAAACTTCAGAAAACAGAAAATTAATTACCGCCGGTCTCATGTTGATGAGGCATGCAATAAGGCGGCATGGATTTTTAGACAAAAACTCAAGGGTGCTCGTTGGCACATCTGGCGGTGTTGATAGCCTCGTGCTCCTCACATTGCTCGTCGAATATAACAAACAATACCACCAAGGGTGGGAAATTCATGCGTGTCACATACACCCACAATTTCCGCAGTGGAATGTACAGATAGTAGAGAAATTTTTAAAAAAATACAATATACCCTACACCATCGTTACAATAGACATAAATAAAAATATTAAACAACGTACACATAAGTGTTATATGTGCTCCCGTGAGAGGAGAAGAAAACTTCTGGAGCTTGCCGACAGTTTGAGTATTTTCCAAATTGCCCTCGCTCATCACAAAGAAGATGCCGCAGAAACTATTCTTCTTAACATGATGTACAACGCAGAAATATCTACGCTTGTTCCGAAACAATCAGTGATTCAAGGAAGGTTTTTCTTCATTCGTCCGCTCTACTATTTCGCGAAAGAAACTATTAATAAACTTGCACAGGCTTTTAATCTGCCTCAACAGAAAAATATATGTCCTTATTTTGAAGAATCAAAACGTGAGGAGGTGAGAGAATTTTTAACAACACTACAGAGAGAAAATCCAGATGTGTATAAAAATATATTTCGCAGTATCTTTACCATAAAGCACTCATACATGCCACATTAAGAAAATACTAATCTCTCCCAAAAATCTTTGAGATGAAATGAAATAAGATTTTTGCCCAAGGTCCCGTAGGGGAGGATGCTCGAAAATTTATCAAAATTAAAGATTTTGTAATTTTCGGCAAAAATCCGAAATTCTAAACAATATCTAAATTTCAAATTCCAATGTTCAAAAATTAAAATATTTTGTTTCGGATTTTGCATTTTGATGATTTGAATTTGTTTACCCCGTACAAATCCCACAGGGATTGTACGGGGCTTAGGATTTAGTGCTTCGGATTTAGAATTTATGCACCTAACAGAATATTGCGCTAATCACCATCTAAAATTTTGCTGTTGGTGTTGACATCAGCACCTAATTTTTTATAATTATCCATGCGTATCGATCAGTATTTGAAGAAAACATTAATTTTCAATAAACGCGCAGAGGTGAAGGCAATGTGTGAAAGACAGTTAATAAAACTCAATGGGAGACCGAGCAAACCCTCTAAATCTGTAATGACGGGAGATCGTATTGAAATCGAAACGCCTCATGGCATAAAACAAATAAAAGTCTTGCAAATACCCACAGGTAATGTAAGAAAAGATCACACTGATTTGTATTACGAAGAAATACAATGATTGGTATTACACTCGGTGATCCAGCAGGTATTGGTCCTGAAATTATCCTAAAAGCGCTCGCCACAATGAGAGATCCCAAAGGTATTTTCATATTTGGCAATAAAAAAATTTTAGAAACGACGGCGCGTGATATGCGTCTCGTGCAGCACTACAGGAAAATCAAAAGTTTTATAGTCGATTGCGTAGGTAACGTGCCCTTTCAATACAGTAAGACAACAAAGAAGACGGCTACTGTAGCATTGCAATCCATCATCAGTGCACTTCAATACAATGTAGATATAATCATCACACTACCAATTGTGAAAGAGACAATGAAGTCTCTGATCCCTGGTTTCATCGGGCACACAGAATACCTCGCGCAGTATTTTCGTGTCAATAAGTACGGTATGGTCGGCATGGCAAAACATAAAAAGATCATGCTCGTCACGACTCATGTACCGCTACGCCGTCTCTTCAGGAAAATTACTCCTGCTGTTATCGTCGAGAAAATAATGTTACTCAACTGGGGTATGAAAAAATATTTCGGACTCACCAATCCAACGATCGGTGTCTGCGCTCTCAATCCCCATGCCTTCGAATTTAGTCTGGGTGAAGATGAAAAAATAAAGCAAGGTGTTGCCATGGCACAGAGACGTGGGATACATGCAGAGGGTCCTTATCCTGCAGACTCACTATTCGATCGTCACTTTGATGCATTCCTGGCAATGTTCCATGACCAGGCAATGATCTACCTTAAATCTAAAAAGAATGGGCTCAATTTTACCATGGGGCTACCGATTATTAGACTTTCACCTCTGCATGGTGCAGCACTCGACATCGCAGGGACCAATAGGGCTGACGCCTCAGGCGTAACCATTGCGCTCAAGGAGGGTATAAAAATGTATAAAAATGCGAGGAAATATGAAAAAAATTGTGTTTGCTAAATCTCGAACTTTATTCGGCAGACGAATAATATATACCATCATCTGTATCATGGGCATCACCATGTTAGTCCAGCTTAGGTGTGCCCGAAAGACGCACTTAGAAAAAGGAATCGAGTATCTGAAACGCGGTGAGTATACCAAGGCAGTCCAGTCGCTCACCACTGCGTTGACTGAAGACTCTCTCAACCCTGAAATTCATTACCACCTTTCCCGAGTATATGCCTATATGGATTCTGTTCAACAGGCACTTCATTATTACATAAAACTTGACGAACTCGGCTCAACCCTGAAAGACGATGTTCACCTCAAGGAAATGATGGCAAATTATCTTAAAATAGAACCCTATCCTTCAAGTATTATACCTATGGCAAAAAAACACCAATTCCGAGGAACGTTTAGTCCCAATGGTGAATTGATCGCAGTCGCTGCGGCAAAACAAGACTTTGCTGACATTTACTTAATAAAACTCGATGGCACTATTGTAAAAAGAATTATCAGCGGTGGCATGAACACTGACCCTGAATTCTCTCCAACTGGTGAACATCTCATTTTTGTTTCAAACCGCGATGGAGATGAGGAACTCTATCTCTTCGACATGAATGAACTGACTACTGAAAAACTCACCGACAATACGACAGAAGATTTTTCTCCATCATTTTCACCAGATGGACAAGAGATCGTCTTTTTGTCCTACAGAGATGATGGATGGGAAATATACAAAATGAATCTCACCGATAAGAAAATTTCTCGACTCACTCGGAATAAGTACTGGGACGGATTCCCAAAATTTTCTCCAGATGGTGAATGGATAATTTTCTCTTCGAAGAGAGATAAAAGTGAAGACATATATATCATGACGAAAGATGGAAGGAATGAAAAAGTGCTCTTTGCGGGTCCATCAGATGATAATGATCCACTGCTCTTTAATGACAAGTTATACTTCAAATCAAAACAGAGTGGTGAGTGGGAAATTTACCAAATGGATGTACACAGTAAATTCCTTATTCGACTTACCTACAATACCCATCCAGACTGGAATCCTCGAATTTCGACAGATGGTTCGAAACTCTTAATAACGAGAAAAATCAGTGGTCGGTGGCGGCTCTATTTTATCAATCTCAGTATACTTGTTTCGAGTGAGTTGTTGGTTACTACAATACGCACTCAGTATAATGAAGTTGACCCTTGACAAACAAAAAATGCTCGCTATAATAGCACAATTAAATTTAGCTATTGACAAAATAAGAATGCTAAATATAATAGCAAAATGAGAAAAGGAGGTATAATGAAAAAGCTCTTTGCTATAGCAATAGCTGCTTCCATGTTAAGTGGTCTATACGGTCTCTCGTTTGGTCTTGGTGGCCGTTACACCATAAGCCACCCCGGTGCATTACCAGACTCAACCTTTTCTTATCCATCAGTAGTCGCTGATGTTATGTGTAAGCCATTACCGATTCTCGGCTTCCGTATCGGCTTGGTGGCGTTAGATTTGATACCAGATGAAGAGGGTGGCACTTTTTACATGTTTGGCACTGGCGTTGATGCTGCTGTCTTAATATATATTCCGATGGCAGGCATGGTGCAGCCGTATATTCCGTTCCACGTGTTATATATGGGCGATGGTGGTTCAGTATTAACACTGGATGGCGGTATCGGTGCTGAATTCATGTTTGGTGGCTTCGGTGCATATCTCGAAGGCGGCATCAATTTAAAGAGTACTAGCCCTGAAGTTGGTGACAGTGTCTCTGACACGTGGTTCCATGTACAGGGGGGTGTAAGAATACCAGTCAATCTATAAACATAACCTTTTCCAACAAAAAAGGGGTGGCTAGCCACCCCTTTTTTGTTGTACTACACGCTGTACGCTTTACGTTTTTTTCCATCTGCGTAATCAATCCCGCACAATACAAAATCTGCGATTTTGATTATTGTACGAGGATCCCGTTTCCTTAATATTTTTTTATAATGATAAAAACGGGAAACCCCCGACTGCAAGACCTAATATTACGGCTAAAGTACCATCTGGTGTCGTAAATAATAATTATATCACTGTCATCTTTTTGTAATCACTGGTATCGATTCCACCGAAGGTGGAAACGGAGAGAGAGGGATTTGAACCCCCGATTCCTTTCGGAATACGCGATTTCGAGTCGCGCGCCTTCGTCCACTCGGCCATCTCTCCGTAAGGGGGACACCCCCTTACATCCATGAAGAATTTTATAAAAAACCAAATTCTTCATGGATACCTTTAATCCCCCCGACTCGGCGATCACATTCAGTGATCATATCTGCCTACACCGTGAGGGGTACGTCCTGGCTTTTCCTGGCAAAGAAGTTGGGATGCTGAATTTTTCGAAAGTAAGAATCAGGATTTCCTTTTTTTCTTTCTTCTTTTCTCAAAAAAACTCTTTAGCAAAGAGAGTGCTTCC
>Ga0111226_1050_pt1 | contig 22478 bp, 20 predicted proteins | sample DeeMarSWOR152_54_FD_80390 | JGI IMG/M metagenome (GOLD analysis project Ga0111226, IMG submission 80390) | candidate division TA06 bacterium DG_78 | reverse complement strand
CAAGGATGACAGTTGGATCATAGTGCATAACACCCGCACTCCAGCCAAGATCAATAGGTCCTTGTTTTGTCCAATCTGTACCATTAAGAGAGTATGCTGTGTAAATTCCATAGGTGCCACTTTCATTGGATGCATACCACAAGCGTAAGGTATCACCAGGAAGTTGTACAAAGCTGAGTGTTGCCTGGTCACCAAAATCTTCAATAATTGGAATGACTGGATCCCATGTATTATCATTATCTGTTGAGAACGTCACATAGAGGTCACCTGATTGCCAATCAGGATTACGGCAAAAAACCACCGTGAGCCGATTATCATTCAATCTCAATATCCACGATTCATAATCATTTTCTGGACCACCAGAAACTACTACCGGATCTGCGTGGAGAATGAGATAGGGAAGAAATGTCATTACTAATAATACAAAAAATTTTGTATAATATGAAGGTTCCTTCATTTTTTCATTATTATATCCAGAACGCAGATAATATCAATGGAAATGTTGACATGCTGAAACTTTAAGGCAAAAATCCAGTCGGCGCGTAAAATATACCCAGCGTAAAGAATTTTTACAAAAAACTCATATAAATTGACATATATAACAAAGGTTTTAATGTGAGAAGGGACTATTTTAGACTTAAGTGTATCAATATGAGACACGTTTTGGTGTGTGAGACAGTTTTGCTATTATATATCTTTAAATTTCGACAATTTTTTGAAAAATTTTGGCACATTTTTTGCTTAGACTTAAGTATAAGAGAGGAGTCGTTAATGAGGAAGGTACATGACAACTTGCGGTCGATAATTTTCGGGGTGCTTTTGTGTGCTCTGTATGTAAGCATCGGCACTCCATTTTTATTTGCTTTAAACAGCACTGTATTGAAAGATCCCGACACTGTATGGAAAAATCCCGATCCAGATTCTACAGTACAGCCAGATGAGGCACCTGATACTGCCTGGACACGAACATATGGTGGCCCTTATGAAGATCGTGGTTACTCAATTCAGCAGACTGTCGATGGTGGCTATATTGTCGCTGGCGTTGGTGGATCTGCAGGAGATCCAGAAATAGTTTTTCTTGCTAAAACAGATGATGAGGGTTTTCTCATGTGGACAAATACGTATTCTGGAGACAAAGGGTATTCAGTAGTGCAAACATCTGACATGGGGTATATTGTAGCCGGTTATAAATCTGCTGGTGTTGCTGAGTCGAGTGGTGTTTATTTACTTAAAGTTGATGATTTTGGTACGCTGAGCTGGACCAAGACTTATAATGGAATGGGAGAGAATGCGGGTCATTCAATTAACCAGACCTCAGATGGTGGGTACATAATCACTGGTGTCCAAGATGGAGACATTTGTCTTCTCAAAACAGATCCTTTTGGTGATTCAACGTGGGCAAAATACTACGGAGGTGGACTTGATGATTGTGGCTATTCAGTGAATCAGACTTCTGATGGTGGCTATATCATTACTGGAACCATACGGAATAACGATACTGGATCAGATACAGGAGATGTGTACCTCATTAAGACAGATTCATTAGGTGATTCGTTATGGGCAAAGATCTATGGAGGAAGGCACGATGATGGCGGTTTTGCAGTGCAACAGACTTCAGATGGTGGCTATATAATTACTGGATATACTGCATCTTTTAATGCTGATTCACTGTACGACATATTTCTCATAAAAACAAATGCTGATGGAGATTCGATATGGGCAATGACATATGGAACCAAAGAATACGACGATTGTGGGTACTCTGTATACCAAACAGGCGACGGTGGTTATATTATCTGCGGATCGACAACAAAGACCGATACAATCGATGATCCAATGGATGTTTGTCTTTTCAAGACAGATGCTTTTGGCCACCTTACATGGAGCAAGAATGTTGGCGGTAAAGACATTGATTGTGGCCACTCAGTGTATATAACATCAGATGGCGGCTACATTGTTGCCGGATATACGCGTTCGTTCGGTACCAATAGGGATGATGTGTATCTTATTAAGATTAAACCAATGCTCTACCTCACTCAGCCAGATGATCAAGAACAATGGCAAGGTGGTTCGGTCAAGACTATTAAATGGCACCCAGAAAATATCCCGATTAGCTCATATCACTATCGTTTGCTCTTTTCTTCTGATAGTAGCCAGACATTTCCTGACACGATTGCTGATAATTTAGATGCTACTAACCAATCGTATGAGTGGATAGTACCACTCATTGATTGTGCTAATTGCCGCGTAAAAGTAGAACTGTTTGATGCTGTTGGCGATGTTATTGCAGAAGATATGAGTCGTCTAATCGTTGATAACACCGCACCAGTGATCGATTCAACAACTGTGTGGAGTGACACGACATACAGTGGCCCATTTGACATACAAACACAGGCGACTGATAATCTTACTGATGTAGATTCAGTGTACCTCTATTATAAACGAGATGGAGACTCTGATTGGATAATGAATACCATGAATCAGATTGATTCCTCTGCCTGGTATGTTGATTCGATTCCTCCAGTTGCTCAATGTGGTGATTCAGTGCGTTACTATATCGAAGCGATTGATGGTGCTGGTATTCGTACGACTGATCCGCTCGATGCACCAACTGCCTATTACGCATTCATGGTTACTACTACCGGTGTTGTAGAACATAATGAGGCAGCGATATTTTTCTCATTTGGTTTACAGAATAACCCCGTATGTGGACGTGCTGTTTTTATAGTTACAATGCCTACTGACGGGTATATATCTCTTAAGATGTACGATATTACTGGCAGGTTAATTGCAACACCTCTTTCCCATGTGAAATCTGCTGGATATCATGAAATCTGCTGGGGCGATGCAGTGAGTGCTGGTGTCTATTTTTATGTTTTTGAATCTCCATGGCACGATCAGACTGGGAAACTGGTGTTAGTGAGATGAAACCAGAGGTAAGTGTGAAGCAGAAAAAATTTTTCCATGTGATAGCACTAATTATTTTTTGCGCAGTTAATTTTTTAGTTTTTAACACCACTGCATTTGCTCAGAATTCTACTCCGCCAGGAATTTTATGGACCAAAACCTATGGCGGACTCTATGATGACTGGGGATATTCAATACAACAGACATTCGATGGTGGATATATTATTTGTGGCACGTATGGAACTCAAGATTTTAGTGATGTTTATTTAATAAAGACTGATACACATGGTGATACAGTCTGGGCAAAGACGTATGGTGGTTCATTTAATGATGGAGGTCATTCAGTGCGCCAGACTTTAGATGGTGGTTATATTATTACAGGCTTTACGGCTTCATTCGGTTCTGGAAACAAGGATGTCTACCTGATCAAGACAGATTCCTTAGGTGATACGGTCTGGACCGCAACATTTGGCGATGTGGATGATGATGAAGGCTATGAAGTGCAGCAGACCTTCGATGGTGGTTATATTATAGCCGGCTATACAAAACCAATTGAGACTCGTTCCCGGGAACAAGATCCAGCTGATGTCTATATCGTGAAAACAGACGGCAATGGTATCATGCTCTGGAGAAAGAACTATGGTGGTTTATATGGTGATTGGGGTCGTTCAGTTCAACAGACTATAGATGGCGGTTATATTATTGCTGGCTACACACTTTCATTTACTAAATCTGGAAGGGCAACATATCACGATATTTATCTTCTTAAAACAGATTCTCTCGGTGACACCCTCTGGGTAAATCACTATGGTGGAGGTCGTGATGATCGCGGATACTCGATTTGTCAAACCACTGATGGAGGCTATATCATTACTGGATTCACTACAGAACATGACTCTGCAGACCTGTGTCTCTTGAAGACTGATGCAAATGGTAATGACAGTTGGTATAATGCGTACGGTCCAGCTGGATTGGAATCGAAAAAAGATTATGGGTATTCAGTGTTGCAGACATCAGATGGCGGATACATTGCGTGTGGTGAGATGAAGAATGACGTGTACCTCGTGAGGACTGATTCTGCTGGTGATTCACTTTGGACACACACGTATGGAGATTCAGGTGATAATGGAGGGTATCAGATATACCAGACCTCAGATGGTGGTTATATTATAACGGGTTACACTGATTCTTTAACTGCTGGTGGCTATGATGTATATGTAATAAAAACAAAACCTGTGGTCATGCTTGTTTCGCCAAATGGAGGTGAAATATGGCAAGGCGGTTCAGAACAGATCATCGAATGGTATCCTGAGAATCCACCTGATAATTCTCACCACTGGCGTATTGTATTTTCTCAAGACAGTGGCCAGACGTTCCCTGATACGATTGCTGATGATGTACCTGCTGACACGCGATCATTTCATTGGACAGTGCCACTCATTGACTGTGCTTATTGTTGTGTAAAACTAGAACTCATTAATGGTTCTGGTGATGTTATTGCAGATGATATGAGTGATCAAATTTTTATCATCGACATAACCGCGCCAATCATTGATTCTACTACAGTATGGAGCGATACAACATATAGCGGTCCATTTGAAATTCTAACAAAAGTGAGTGATAATTGTGCTGGAGTTGATTCTGTATTGCTCCATTATAAGAGAGAACAAGACCTTGATTGGATTGCTGTGGTAATGCATTACACAGGCTTTCCTCTGTGGTATGTAGATTCGATACCGTCTGTTTCCAATCCTGGTGATTCAGTGCGTTACTACATCGAAGCGATTGATGGGGCGGGCTACAGTGCAACTGACCCAACAGATGCACCAGGAGACTACTATGCATTTAGAGTAGATGCAACCGGGATTACCGAACACGGCGTCGTACCCGCACTCTTCTCTTTTGGTCTCCACAGCAATCCGATCATCGGTCGTGCAGTCTTTCATGTGGCTCTTCCTGTGGATGCAGATCTGACATTGAGCATTTATGATGTTACTGGTAGATTAATTGCTCAACCTCTAAAGGGTAACCAGTTTGCTGGCTACCATGAGATTACGTGGGATACAAAGGTGAGTTCAGGTGTCTATTTTTATGTTTTAAATTCTCCCTGGGAGAAGGAAAAGGGAAAATTAGTATTGATACGCTGAGCTGAAGGAGAGGATATGATTATACGAGATAAACCACGAATAACACGAATACTTACTAGCAAGAAACGATACATGGATTGTTCTTTGTTGGGAAAAGCCATACTCTTTTGTATAGCACTTTTATGTAACTATAACCTTGTTTTTGCCCTTGAGATAGTTGGCCCAGACACAAGTTGGACGAGGACCTATGGCGGCGTGAATGATGATTATGGTTATTCAGTATTACAGACCTCAACTGGCGGCTATATCATTGCTGGGTGTTTGGGTGAAGCAGCTACGAGCGAGGGGAATATGTACTTCATATGGACAGATGCATATGGTGATACTCTTGGAACAGATACCTATGACGGAGATAAAGCCTACTCAGTGCAGATTACATCTGGTGGCGATTACGTCCTCGTCGGGAGTAAACCAGAATCAGGCACCCGTAGTGATACGACTGATGTCTACCTTATTAAGGTTGAGGGAGGACTTTCTGGCTCTGTAGAATGGACAGGAACCTTTGGAAATAAAGAGCGAGATGTTGGATATTCTGTGGATCAGACGACAGATGGTGGGTACATCATTTGTGGAATGTTGGGGACAACCGCAAATTCTGGCCAGATTTATCTTATCAGAACAGATTCTCTGGGTGATTCACTCTGGTCAAAGACCTTTGGCAGGGAGTATTATGACTGCGGCTATTCTGTTCAACAAACAGTAGATGGTGGCTATATCATAACTGGTTCAATAAAAACTGAGGATTCACCAACAGATTCTGGTGAAGTCTATGTCATAAAGACTGATTCATTAGGTGATACACTCTGGACCAGAGTCTTCGGAGGAAGTGAAAGTGATATTGGTTATGCAGTGTATCAGACTTTAGATGGTGGCTACATAATCACCGGGTATACTGCTTCATTTAGTTCTTTTCCAGACAAAGATGTGTACCTTATTAGACTTGATTCTTTTGGTAATACACTCTGGACACAGACGTATGGTGACTCGCTGAACCACGATATAGGCTATTCAGTACTCCAAACCTCTGATGGCGGATATGTTATCTGTGGTGGAACTACAAAAACTGATTCAGTCGATGATCCCATGGATGTATATCTTCTGAAGACAGACTCACTTGGGTATGTACAGTGGAGAAAGAACTACGGTGGATTAGATGAAGACGTGGGTTATTCAGTGTTTTCTACTGCTGACGGTGGTTATATCATCACCGGTTATACGGGTTCATTTGGTGCAGGCCAGAAAGATGTGTACGCGGTAAAGACAAAAGCCATGCTCAATCTCATATCACCGAGCGGTGGTGAGGCTTGGCAGGGTGGAACATATCATACAATCGAATGGCAGTTTGAAAACCAGCCTGATAGTTCGTATCGATTCAGGCTGCTCTTTTCTGCAGATGGAGATAGCATCTATCCAGATACGTTAGCACAGGATATCAGCACAGCAGCCCAATCATGGGAGTGGAGCGTACCGCTCATTAATTCCTCTCGCTGTTATATTAAATTGGAGCTTCTCGATAATTCGGGTAGGGTTGTTTCTGAGGATATTTGCGAAGGCAGTTTCGCGATCGATATTACTGCACCAGTTATCGATTCGACGACAGTATGGCGTGATACGTCCTACTGTGGTCCTTTCGAGATTTTGACGACGGTAACTGATAATTGTGCTGGAGTCGATTCTGTCCTCCTCTATTACCGAAGAGACCAAGACCCTGATTGGGTTGCTGTGTTGATGAAACAAGTTGACCAGACTGATTGGTACTGTGATTCAATACCACCGGTTTTACATCCAGATGATTCAGTTCGTTATTACATCTGTGCGAGCGATTGGGCAGAGCCCGGAAACATATCAACTGATCCAGAGAATGCACCGGGCACGTACTATGTATTTAGGGCTGGCGCTCCTGGTGTTTCAGAATATGGTGTGAATCCAACAGTGTTTTCCTTTGGACTTCAAACCAATCCAGTCAGAGACCAGGCAGTCTTTAATCTCGTTATGCCAATTGATGGTCAGGTTTGCTTGAGGATCTATGATGTTACTGGAAGACTTGTTGTCATGCCAGCCAATGGTGTGCATAGTGCTGGCTACTACATCATTTATTTGGCGCAAACGTTGAGCGCAGGTGTGTACTTATATGTACTTGACGTACCGTGGAGTTGCGAAAAAGGAAAATTTGTGATTATACGGTAATCACCATAGGACGTGTCGTATATCACCATAGGAGGTGTCTTAATTATCTAAGACTTAAGTGTATTAAAATGAGACAGTTTTGGTGTATTGAGACAGACTATGTGTAAGAAGTTGTTAAATCACAAGACTTATTGGTATGAGTTTTGGCACGGATTTTGCTTTAAATAAGGACTAGAGAGGAAATAGTGAGTACAGGTGAACGGTATCGAATACAAACTTATGAAGTAATGAGGAGACTTAAGTATAGTCACCTTGTGATGATTGGGGGGGTGGATGTGGTCCAAAAACAACATACATTCTTTCTGATTGCTCTCATTATTACATTTTGTATCTCTCTGGCATTTGGTCAAGCGCCTGATACTTTGTGGACACGACTCTATGGTGGACCGCGTGATGAGTACGGCTATTCAGTACAGCAGACAACAGATGGTGGTTACATTATTACCGGTACAGATAACATTCGTGTGTATCTCATAAAAACTGATTCAGATGGCGATACGGTGTGGACCAATAACTATGGTGGTGCATACAACAACTGGGGTTATTCTGTACAGCAGACACGTGACAGTGGGTACATTGTTGCTGGAGCGACAATGAAGAACGAATCTGAAACAGATTCTGGCGATATTTATCTCATCAAGACTGACTCGCTCGGTGATACAAGCTGGACACGTAGTTATGGTGGAGACTATACTGAACATGGCTATTCAGTACAGCAGACTGAGGATGGTGGCTATATCATCGCTGGCTATACAGCTTCGTACAATGTCCTTGAAGAGTACGATGTCTATCTCATCAAAACAGATACGAAAGGTGATACAGTCTGGACAGAGACCTATGGTGAGCTCGGTGATGATTATGGCTATTCAGTGTATCAGATTGAGGATGGTGGCTACATTATTACTGGCGTGACGATACGTCCTGACTCGACATCAGATGTATACCTCATTCGAACAAGTGATTCGGGTGTAGTAAAATGGACAAAAAGATACGGTGGCACAGATGCTGATTGTGGATATTCAGTACTGCAGACAGTCGATGGTGGTTACATTATTGCAGGTTATACGACGCAACATGTCGGTAATATCCAGAATGATGTTTTCCTTATTAAAACTGACAGTGATGGTGATACCATGTGGACACAGACCTATGGTGGCTCATACGACGATGGTGGTTATTCTGTCTATCAAACCGCAGACGGAGGATACATCATAACCGGCTCGACTGCTGACATTGAGCATGAAACACATTCTGATGTTTACGTGATAAAGACGGATCCCCTTGGTTCTGTTATGTGGACACAACGATACGGCGGATTAGACGATGATGGTGGCCATTCAATACAACAAACATCAGATGGAGGGTATATTATCACCGGCTACACAGGATCATTCACTAGTGGCAACAAACAAATTTATCTTATCAAAACAAAACCCATCATAACAATAGAATCGCCGAATGGTGGCGAGATGTTACAGGGCGGTTTGCCTTATACAATCGAATGGTCGCCTGAGAATCCTCCACGAGGTTCATTCTTTTACCGTTTACTCTTTTCATCAGATGGTGGTAGTACCTATCCTGACACTATTGCTCATGATGTAGATGCTGCTGATCAATCGTGGGAATGGACTGTGCCGCTCATGGATGCCACCCGCTGTGTCGTAAAGATTGAATTGCTCAATGCAACAGGCGACGTGATATCAGAAGATACAAGTAATGAAATTTTTATAATCGATATGACCGCACCAATTGTCGATTCAACGACAGTATGGTCTGATACGTCGTACAGCGGTCCTTTTGAAATTTATACAAAAGTAAGTGATAATTTTGTAGTTGATTCTGTGCTCCTTTACTACAGGAGAGACCAAGACCCTGATTGGATTGCCTTGGTGATGAACCAAACAGGTTTACCTCTATGGTATGTAGATTCGATACCACTCGTTTCCAATCCTGGTGATACAGTACGTTACTACATTGAGGCGCGTGATGGCGCTGGTAATAGTGTATCTGATCCTCAAGAGGCGCCCACTGATTACTATTCGTTTATCGTGAACGCTACCGGGATTGCAGAATACAACATGATACCTGCACTCTTCTCCTTTGGTTTAACCAGCAATCCAATCAGGGACCAAGCAATTTTTTATGTACGTATTCCAGCGGAGACACATATTACACTCCGCATTTATGATGTCACAGGAAGATTGATTGCCACCCCTCTTACTGGCCATTGGCCTGCTGGCTATTATGAACTTCCATGGTATGCACAGGTAAGTTCAGGAATCTATTTTTATGCATTTACTTCTCCATGGAAGAATAAAGTTGGAAAATTAGTGCTCATACGCTAATCACCCCCAACAGGCGCTGGGTAGCTCGATTCCCCTCCTCGTCGGGCTACCCAGAACACATCACTATGAAGCGGGATATTAACTGAACACAACAGTGCGTATGTAGCGACGTTCCATTGTGAAAATGATGTTAGACTTAGGGAGTAGGGAGACGGACTGAAACGGTTGTGCCCTTTCCGACTTGGCTCTTGAAACTAATGCGGCCATGATGGGCTTTCACGATCTGCTGGACAATCGAAAGACCGAGCCCAATGCCGGCTCGGTCACCAACTTTGGTTGTAAAGAATGGGTCAAAAATTTTGTTCAAATCTTCTTCAGGTATTCCCGAACCATTATCAGTGATATCAAAGTGAACAAAACATTCACTGCCTTTCTTTCCTTCAGAATACACATTGATGTCAATATTGCCTTGTTTATCAACTGCCTGTACTGCATTGAGTATGAGATTTATTATGACTTGCTGAAGCTGATTAAAGTCTCCAAGGACATCTGGAGTTTTATCTTCGTAATGCTTTATAATGTTAATGTTCTTAATTAAAAACTGGTCTTCCAAGAGGGGTAAGCTTTCTTCAATGAGTCGTTGAAGTGACACCGATCTCAAATCAGGTTCAGTCTTGCGGGAGAAGTTGAGTAGATTTTTAACGAGTCTTCCGATTCTTCGCGTTTCCCGTTCAACCAATTCTAAATTTCCCTTCCATGTCTCAGGGTCGATTTTGTTTTCCCTAAGATTTTTGAGCAAGAGATGCATATAGGTAATGATGCCATTTATTGGATTATTTATCTCATGGGCAACACCTGCGGCAAGCTGCCCCATTACTGCTAATTTTTCTGATTGTAGCAATTGCTGTCGTAGATTTTTGAGTTCTGTTTTATCACGGAAGATTACTGTCATGCCTCTTAAATTACCATGTATATCATGGAGCGGAAAAAGTGTACGCGAAGTGACTATTTGGGTGCCATCTTTGCTCTGGATTACTACTTCGTTGATATTTACCGGAGCATTTTTCTTGATAGTTTTTTCGAAGGGACATGAACCATCACAAATGTTACTATTAAAAATTGTATCACAGGGTTGTCCTAAAACTTCCTCGAGGCAATAACCAGTAATCCACTCTGCTCCTTTGTTAAAAGATATGATTTTTTTATCGAGATCTACAGTGAAAACACCGCCTTCCATATTTTTCAGTAATCCTTCAAGCATGGGTCGCATGAGCGAGAGGTCGAGCCCTGTCAATCTGGTATTTTTCACGATCCATTATACCCACGGCGCTGAACTAAGTCAAGTCCACAGATTCTCTTGGACGGCGCGGTACATACAATAGGATATTCACGTATGAGAGTCGTAAAGAGTCTGAACGAAAGTGTTTAAAAAATTGACATTTTCACAAAAATCAATATAATAGCTTATTCACCATGAAGTATATTTATGTAAAGACAATCGGAACTGTTGAAAAGGTACTCGTTAACAATGTAATAAAGGTGCTCGGTCCATTATTTTCTCATCCAATAAAAGTTATTGTCGATACTGAATATCCTGTCTATGCATTCGAACCTAAGCGGAATCAATATTACGCAAAAAAAATCATTGAAGAGATGGTAGTTGGATTGCCCTCTGATTGCGAAAAGATAATTGGTATTACAGATGTCGACCTCTGTACTCCAGTCCTCACATTTGTCTATGGTGAAGCACAACTTGGTGGTAGTGTTGCGATTGCGTCGTTCAATCGACTGAAACAAGAATTCTACCACTTACCACGTAATGATAGGATGTTAAGTGAAAGACTTGCTAAAGAGTGTATTCATGAACTTGGTCACTGTTATGGATTATTTCATTGTAATAATGCTAAGTGTATTATGGCTTTTTCGAGTAGTATCTTGAGTATTGATAATAAATCAAAGAATTTTTGTGTCGGGTGTAGAGGATTTTTCGATAAGAATAGAAAGGAGCGTTATGCGTAAAAGTAGAATTTTAGTCGTTGATGATGAAGAAATCATGAGGAGTTCTCTCAGCGATTGGCTCAAAGATGATGGATACGATGTTTTAGCAGTGGAAGATGGTTTTGAAGCAATAGAAAGGGTTAAAAGAGAAGAGTGGGATTTGGCAGTTGTTGATCTCAAAATGCCAAAGATTGATGGACTCGAGGTTTTAAGAAAACTTCGCGAAATGAGACCGAAACTTCCGGTGATAATCATTACTGCCTATGCTACTATCGATAGTGCTGTAATGGCGATAAAAGAAGGTGCGACAGATTATATAGTGAAACCATTTAACCCTGAGGAAATCAGCAGGGTCATTGCGAAGCTTGTCGAGCATCAACGGCTTATAAGAGAAAATATTCAGTTAAGAAAGGAATTGACTAAGAAATTTAGATTCCAGGACCTCGTTGGCAAGAGCCCTAAGATGGTGCGAGTCATTGAGATGATCAAGACTGTTGCACCAACAAATTCAACGGTCCTGATTAGAGGAGAGAGTGGAACTGGTAAGGAATTGGTTGCGAGAGCAATTCATGAATTGGGTCCGCGAAAGGATTTTTCCTTTATTGCTGCTGCTTGTGGAGCGATTCCAGAATCACTCCTCGAGGCAGAACTATTTGGCTATGAAAAAGGTGCATTTACTGGAGCTTTTGCTCAACACAAAGGAAGAATTGAAATGGCAGATAGGGGAACTCTATTTCTTGATGAAATTGGTGATATCAGTTTGAAGACGCAGGTCGATCTCTTACGATTCCTGCAGGAACGAGAATTCAGACGCATTGGCGGAGAGACGTCAGTCAAAGTCGATATTCGAATAATCGCTGCGACAAATAAGAATCTCGGGGAGATGATTACACGTGGTGAATTTAGGGAGGATCTGTATTATCGTCTCAACGTTATAACTATTCAGGTCCCATCTCTTAGAGAGAGGAGAGAAGATATTCCGCTCTTGGCAAACTATTTCCTTGAGAAGTTTTGTCTCAGTACTGGAAAGACCGTATATGGTTTTTCTGACCAGGTGATGAAAGTTCTTGTCGATTATGATTGGCCTGGTAATATTCGACAGCTAGAAAATGCTGTTGAACACGCCGTGGTTGTTGCCACTGAGTCAGAAATACAATTGCACCATCTTCCACAAAGTGTCGTTTCTCGTGAAGCAAATACTTTTGAAACGAAACCTTATCAATCACTCACTGACGTAGAGAGAAACCATATCGAACATACTCTGAAGAAACACCGGTGGAATATTAAGAAAACAGCCAATTTTTTAGGTATCAACCGTGTAACGCTGTACAATAAGATAAAAAAGTACAAGATTCAAAAAGACAAAGAAATACAATAGGATGTCTGTTTAAAATATTTACAAACAGTTATTCAAAAATATACAAATAACTCACTAAATATAATGAATTAATGTGATTGTATAGTTTTATTCATATTTCGTCTTCTTTTTGAGCACATTTTGCAAAAAACTCTTGAAATTCAAGGGTATTATGGCTTATACTATTGGCACGAATCTTGCTTATAAATGAAGTGGAGGTAGTGAGATGAATGCAAAATGTCCATTTTTAGAAGAACTACTCGTGGCATATTGTAGTGTATGCCCAGTAAAAAAGATGATTGCAAAAGACCAGCTCATTTCGCAGAATCCGTGTGAAACAGATTATGCGAATTGTCCGATATTTAAAGAATTTTTAGCGAAACAAACTAAGGAGGCAAAAATGGCAATTATGATTGTAAGAGCTGTGAATTTGACCAGGCACTTTTAGATCAGAGTGGTACGTACACCGAATCTCCCATGGTTGTAAAGGCAATTGAAAAATTGCGACAATTGCCTGCTTCAGAAAGAAAATGTCGCTACATGCTGACTGGTGATTTTTCTTATAAAATCTGTTCAAATAATTATGAATGTTGGCATTGTGCTGTTGACCAGTATGTACAAGATACTATTGAGGCTGATCCTTATCTCCAGAAGAGACGACAGCGACTTGCCAAGAAAGAAAAGAAAGTAAAGGGCTTCACTATTCGAGAAGACTTCTACTATTTGCCTAATCACATTTGGATAAAAGTTGAAGGTGAAGTAGTGAAAATCGGGATTGACGACTTTGCTGCTCATTTGATTGGAAAGATGGAAAATGTTGAACTTCCAGACAAAAATGTAATTTCCAAGGATGATGCATGTTGGCGCTTCGGTAGTCATAACCGTATGGTGAGAATGACTTTACCCACAGATACAGAAATTATTGAGAAGAACGATCTGGTACTGTCCGATCCTACAATCATCCAGAAGGAACCTTACGGCCGTGGCTGGTTGCTCAAAATAAAGTCACCTGCAGGCGTTGGTAACATGTTAAAGGGATCACAGGCGATCGATTGGCTTGAAAAGGAATTTGAGAAATTGCACCAGGAGTTCGAAGAACATGTCGGTATTACGATTACTGATGGTGGTGAAATCGTTGATAATATTCACGAACGACTCACCAACGAAGAGTGGAACCGCCTCGTAACACGGTTCCTGAGTTAATACGCACTGATGTGCCATGTGCTGCCTTAGCGGTCATTATTTAACATAGATAAATAATGTGGATGTTTCTGGGAAGATTGGGTAGAGAGTAGTCTTCCCAAGCATCCACGTTTCATTGTTCCACACCGTTGGTTTCAGTAACACAGATTTTTTTATATTCTCCAGTTTCATGAATATCTTTTTGTTTTCCCACTTGACTTTACGCTCTTTATAGATATAATAACCACTATGAATAAAATATTGGAAGAAAAGGATTTTACAAGAAGAATTGAAGAAATTAGCGATCAGAAAATTTCTGATTGCTACCAGTGTGGTCGGTGCACAGCTGGTTGCCCGTTTGCCAAATTTATGGATGTGCCACCAAACATGGTGATCAGATTCATTCAACTGCAACTCAAAGACGAAGTACTCGCAGCCTCTGGCCCTTGGTTCTGTGCAGCATGTCTTGTTTGTCAGACCCGCTGCCCACGGGGTGTCGATATACCACGATTAATGGAGGCAGTGAGGGTGTTTCATCTTCGTGCGAAACAAGGAGTAATTGATGTGAATAATATCGATAAAGAATTTATGTTGGATGCACCTCCACTAGCACTGATGAGTGCGTTCAGTAAGTATACTTACTAATTTATTGTGAAGTTATCATATTATCCTGGTTGTACACTTTACACAAAAGCCAAGCCATTGAATACATCCTTGCATGCATCTTTTAGGGCGATTGGTGCTGAACTCAATGAATTAGCACATTGGTATTGTTGTGGTACAACATTTACACTTGCCCGTGACAATCGTATGTCTTTAATTGCTCCTTTGAGGATACTGGCAAAGGCCCAAGGCGAAGATAGCATGGTTCTGGTGCCCTGCTCGATTTGTTATAATACCCTTAAAAGGGCAAATTATATTTTAAAACAAGACCCTGAGGTCTTGGATATTATAAATGAACACCTTGAAGAATCCTATGATGGCAATGAAAAAGTTGTTCACCCTCTTGAATTCTTCAGAGATAATAAAGAACTCATCAAAAGCAAATTGAAAAAAAATTTGAATGGGATTAAACTTGCTTGTTATTATGGTTGTCTTCTTTTGAGACCACAAAAAGAGCTTCAATTTGATGACCCTGAATCACCCACAATTTTTGAAGCGTTTGTCAATTTAATTGGTGCCACACCTGTAGACTTTCCTCTTAAGGTTGAGTGTTGTGGTTCTTATCTCGTTGTCAATTCGCCAGATGCTGCGATTGAGGTAGTTTATAAACTTCTTAGGAATGCTCAGGGTAATGGGGCGGAGGCAATCGTTACTTCCTGCCCACTATGTTATTACAATTTGGATGCGCTACAAAATAAGATAAAGAAGGTCCATGCTGAATTTAAAGAGATACCCATTTTCTACTTTTCGCAAATCCTTGCCATCGCACTCGGTGTGGAAGAAAAAAATTTGGGATTAGAGCAAAACAAGGTTTCGCCAGTAAACATATTAAGGGAGTATAATTTATTATGAAACGAATCGGAGTTTTTATCTGCCATTGCGGCATTAATATTGCCAAGACTGTTGATGTTGATGCCCTGACTGAGGAATTTAAAACGTATCCTGGCGTCGTCCATGTAGAAAATTATAAGTACATGTGTTCAGATCCCGGCCAGGACTTTATCATCAAAGCGATAAAAGAACAGAAACTCGATGCGGTCGTGGTCGCAGCATGCTCACCTACATTACATGAAAATACATTTCGAAATACTTCGGAACGAGGAGGACTTAATCGCTATGTGTGTGAAATGGCAACGATTCGAGAACACTGCTCGTGGGTACACGATGATAAAAAAATTGCGACGAAAAAGGCATCACAACTTATTAAGAGTATTGTAGAAAAAGTTCGTTACGATGAACCGTTAGAGTCTATCTTGGTGAATGTTACCAAACGAGCCCTGGTTGTAGGTGGGGGTATTGCAGGTATACAAGCAGCCTTAGATATTGCTAATGCCGGTATTGAAACAGTACTCGTGGAGCGGAGTCCATCGATTGGTGGCCGTATGGCACAATTGTCTGAGACATTTCCGACGCTGGACTGTTCGCAATGTATTATGACGCCAAAGATGGTTGAGGTTGCACAGCATGATAAAATAAAGTTATTGACGTATAGCGAACTCGAAGAAATTTCTGGTTCAGTGGGTAATTTTAAGGTGAAGGTGAGGCAGAAATCACCATATGTGGATTGGGAAAAGTGCAATGGATGTGGTGAGTGTGATATCGTCTGTCCAGTATCGCAGCCGAATGAATTTGAATGTGATTTGGCAATGACAAAGGCAATATACCGTCCATTTCCTCAGGCTGTTCCAAATAGATTCACCATCAAAAAGCTTGGTCATGCACCATGTCGCGTTGCCTGTCCTGCAGGTGTGAATGCACAAGGATATATCGCCTTACTTCGTGCGGGTAAATATAAAGAAGCATTAGAATTAGAGCGAGAAGCAAATCCATTTGCGAGTGTGTGTGGCCGGGTGTGTAATCATCCATGTGAGTCTGATTGTGTGCGGGCTGAGGTCGATGATCCAATTGCCATAGCGTCGCTCAAACGGTATGTGGCAGACTGTGGGTCTTATCCTCTCGAACAAAAGAAACCAACTGGTGATAAGATTGCTGTTGTCGGATCTGGCCCTGGTGGACTTTCTTGTGCGTATTTCCTGGCCAAAATGAACTATCAGGTTACGGTCTACGAAGCCGAAAAGGTGGTTGGTGGTATGCTCGTTTTGGGAATACCCGAGTTTCGCTTGCCACGCAATTCTATTATGGCTGATATTGATTACATAACATCATTCGGCGTCGATATTAAGACAGGTGCCACAATTGGTGAAACGATGAGCATCGATGATTTGAAGAGAGACTACCGTGCTGTATTTATTTCTACTGGTGCTTATGAGGAAATGAAATTAAATGTGGAAGGCGAGGACCTCAACGGTGTACTTCACTGTATAAACTTCCTCAAGAAAGTGAATTGTGGTGAAAAGGTTACACTTGGAAAGAAGGTCGCTGTTATCGGTGGTGGTAATGCAGCAGTTGACGCAGCTCGTGTGGTAAAACGATTGGGAAGTGATGTTACAATTCTGTACCGTCGTTCACGCAAAGAGATGCCAGCGAACTCATGGGAAGTTGATGAGGCAGAGGTTGAGGGTGTTGAGATTGAATTTCTGGTTGCACCCACCAAAATTATAGGCACGAATAAAATCCAGGAGATTAAATGTGTACGGATGGAACTCGGCGCACCTGATGCTTCAGGGAGGAGGCGTCCAATTCCGATCGAGGGTAGTGAATTTACAATACCAGTAGATAACGTGATTATTGCCATTTCTCAAAAACCAAAGATAGATTGGTTAGGCAAGGAATACGAGATGACAAAATGGGGTACCCTCGTTGTGGATCCAGATACGCTCGAGACGAGCGTAGATGGTGTGTATGCTGGAGGTGATGTTGTTACTGGTCCTGCAACAGTTATTGAAGCAGTGGCATCCGGGAAGAAGGCTGCAGAGGCAATTGACGCACGGATTAGGGGGATAAAAATCGAGCACAAGAAATACAGTACTGCTCGACCTTCCCCTAAGGAGCTGCTCCGTAAGAAGAGAATACGAAGAGTGAAGATGCCGAAGATTGACGTTGATAAACGTAAGGCGTTCGATGAGGTTGAACTCGGTTTTGATGAACAAGGGGCAAAAGATGAATCAATGCGGTGTCTCAACTGTGCAGTATGTTGCGAATGTCTCCAGTGTGATTCAGTTTGTGAACCGGATGCAATTGATCATGAACTTACCGACAAAATTATTGAGTATGACGTGGGGGCAATCATCGTGGCTACTGGGTTCGATCTCTATGATCCTGAGAAATTAAAAGAGTATGGTTACGGTGCGATTCCAGATGTGATAACGTCGTTGCAGTTTGAGCGGTTATTATCTGCATCTGGTCCAACAGCTGGAGAGATTAAACGGCCGTCTGATGGAAAGGTGCCTCATCGCGTCGTTTTTGTCCAGTGTGCCGGATCACGGGATAAAGAGAACCACCTTGAATACTGCTCAAAGATCTGCTGTATGTATACGGCTAAGCATGCTTTGCTTTATAAACACAGAGTTCACGATGGTGAGCCGATAGTGTTCTACATCGATGTGAGGACATCAGGGAAGGGTTATGAAGAATTCTATAACCGCGTTACTGATGAAGGAGCGGTATATATACGTGGTAAGGTTTCAAAGATTTACCAAGATAATGGGAGAATTGTTGTTTTGGGTGCAGATACATTGTCAGGGAAACAGGTTGAGGTAGAAACAGATATGGTTGTGCTCGCTACTGGTATGGTTCCCAAAAAAGAGAGTGAGGAAGTTGTTAGAAAATTGAAAATACAATGCGATGCGAATCAATTTCTTACTGAGGCACATCCGAAATTACGACCAGTTGAAAGTCAAACAATAGGTATCTTTCTGGCTGGAGCTGCCCAAGCACCAAAAGACATACCCGAAGTCGTTGCACAGGCATCAGGAGCAGCGAGTAAGGCTATAGCTATTCTCTCACAAAAGACCATCGCATTTGAACCAACTATTGCTGGTGTTGATGAGGATTTATGCTCTGGTTGTAGTATCTGTGTAGGAGTGTGCCCGTATGATGCACGGGAGCTGGATAAAGAGAAGATGGTGGTTAAAGTCAATGAGGCACTCTGTCAGGGATGTGGTTCGTGTAGTGCAGCCTGTCCTTCAGGTGCAGCGCAACAGAAAAATCTTTCTGATCAACAGATTGAACAGATGGTGGTATCAGTACTGGCGGAGAAATGACAAAAGGAAATTTCGAACCTAAAATCATAGGATTTTTCTGTAAATGGTGTACGTCGGCTGCTGCAGACCTTGCAGGAACGTCCAGAAAGAAATATCCGGCGAATGTAATTCCGATTCGGTTTTTCTGTTCTTCGAGAATAGATCCACAACATATACTCCATGCATTCACGAATGGTGCTGATGGAGTACTGATTGGTGGATGCCATTTTGGTGATTGTCATTACCAGAATGGTAACTATAAGACCGCTAGGCGCGTTGTTTTTCTCCATAGTTTACTCAGTGATATGGGGATTGATAAGAGACGACTGAGACTCGAATGGATTTCAGCAGCTGAGGGTGAAAAATTTACTAAAGTGGTCAGGGATTTTACCGAAGAGATAAAGAAATTAGGTCCGTTGAGAGGAAATAAGGTATGAATCACTACGAAGCAATGTTCATTTTCAGACCCGACATCACCGAGGAGAAATTGGATAAAGAAATGAAGAGCATCAAACGTTCGATAAAGACTCATGGCAAAGGTGATGTACAGTTCACCAATCTTGGTAAGAAGACATTAGCATACCCGGTCCACAAATATGACGAAGGTGTGTATGTGAATTATGAATTCACTGCACAACCCGCGGGGATAGCGAAAATTAAGAAGTCATTTAAACACCGAGAGAATATATTGAGGGTGTTGATAATTGTGAAAGGCAGGTCGTAATGAAGCCACTCCGTCTTGGCTATCTCAATTCGGTTCAGTTGATTGGCAGATTGGTTGCAGACCCAGAATTGCGTTATACGCAAAAGGGAGCACCAGTTTGTTCGTTCAGAATAGCAAGCTCGCGACGTTATAAGAATCGCGAGACGGGTGAATTTCAGGAAGAGACATTATTTATCAATGTTGTCGCATGGCGTCGTCAGGCAGAACTCGCTAATGACTATTTAAAAAAGGGTAGTGCCGTTCTTATCGAGGGAAGACTCCGGTCAAGACAATGGGAGTCAACTCAGGGAGAGAAGCGGTCAGCAATTGAAGTGATCGCTTACCGTATTCAATTTCTCGATATGCCGAGTGGAGAAACAACTACCGAAGGAGCAACTGAGGAGATTGAAGAGTCAAAGGAAAGTACAGAGGAAATTGAGACCCCCTTTTAATTGTATGTAAAGGAGCGATATGGCAAAAAAGTGTCGTTTTTGTAAAACTGGTGTCAAACAGATAGATTATAAAGATACGTCTGTCCTCAAAGGATTTTTGAATGCACGAGGTAAAATTCTTGCGTCACGAATAACTGGTTTGTGTTCCTATCATCAACGGAGACTTGCCCAAGCGATTAAGCGTGCACGGGAAATAGTGCTCTTGCCATACGAGTTGAAATAATGAAGGTCATTTTATTACGTGAAGTTGAACGATTCGGTAAACCACACGATATTGTTGATGTTAAGAGTGGTTATGCGAGAAATTACCTATTTCCAAAACATTTGGCAATCCCAGCAACCGAGGCAAATGTGAGAGGGCTTAGAAAATCTCAATCGCGATTTTCTCAACAGCGAGAAAAAATGAAGACCATGGGTATGGATCTCGTTGAGCGATTCAAAGACCTTACGATCAAGACGACGATCAAGACAGGCATTGAAGGAAAATCGTTTGGTAGTATTACTTCAAGTGTCGTGGCTCTACTCCTTAACAATAACGGCATCGAAATCGACAAGAAGAATATAATGCTTGAGGAAACCATCAAACATCCTGGAGTTTACGACATAAAAGTTCACCTCGCCGAAGGAGTTAATGCTGTATTTAAACTTGTTGTGATTGAGGAGGGTGCCTAAATTTTAGAAGTCTTCGTTAATGCTGTTATTGAAGATCAACAGTACAATACGTTTGTTGTATTGCTCAAGGAAAAATATGGCGATCGGACTCTGCCGATATGGATTGGCGAGAATGAGGCAATGGCTATTGCCCTCTCTCTCGAAGGTATTAGGCCCCAAAGACCATTGACGCACGATTTGCTCAAACTCGTTATCGATACTTTCCAAGCAAAGGTGGCGAAGATAGGTGTCGAGGCACTAAAAAACGAAACATACTTTGCCAAGATTTATATTGAATCCGATGGTAAACTTTTTGTCATTGATGCCCGACCATCAGATTCTATAGCGCTTGCCCTCCGCACGAAATGTACAATTGTAGTGAGCGATGAACTCATGAATGAAAATGGCATTGTATTTCAGGGCGATACGAGTATAGAGGAGCTAAAACGTCGTTTAAGAAATACTAAACCTGAACAATTTGGCGATTTTAGTTTCAATAAGTAGAACCTTTAAAACACAAATTGGTACCAAAACATAAGTCCTTAGACCTCGGTAGCGTTTCTACCACCGAACACAAGATGATTAATGAACTTTTGGAAATGAAAAAGAAGGCAGTGAACAAAATTATGGTGCCGAAAAATGAGATCGCTGCATTCGCCTATAATACTCGACTCGTTGATGCTCTTAATGATTACAATCGATATCACTTTTCGCGATATCCAGTGTACTTTGCTAATATGGATCAGATCATTGGCATCCTCTACATCAAGGATATTATTTCATTCTGGAATGGATTCCAGGAATATCCTGTTGTGGAATTTGTACGATTCCCACACTTTGTGTATGAGGACCGTCCTGCCTTGGATGTTTTTCTTGAATTACAGCGTCTCAGACTTTCGTTAGGAGTTGTAATTGACGAATTTGGCGGTGTATCTGGTATAATTACGGTTGAAGATTTGATAGAAGAGATTGTCGGAGATATCGAAGATGAGTTCGATAAAAAAAAGAAACCACTTATTGAAGAAATCACTAATGATGAATATATTTTGAATACACGGATGAAGCTTGGTGAATTCGCTGAACGATTCGGTCTGACAATCGATGAAAAGGATGTATCGACCGTCAGTGGATTGATTTTAAAATACGCAGACCGCATTCCTAAAATTGGTGAAGAAATTAAATATAAAAATCTAAAATTTACAATTTTGGAAGGGACGAGAAGAAAGATTAGTAAAGTTAAGGTTAAGAAAATATAAATTCTAAATACTACATCTTCTCTCGACGTCGAGTTTCGAGACTGGACAAAATACCCGATGAGAGACATAAACATGGTTTAAAGGTTAATGGCCAGGAAGCTGGAGATTTTAAATATTTTTATCGAAAAAATCCAGCATCTTAACCCGAACCCAATTTCTATTTTCTCTCAGTTATAAGGATCTCGGATTTCGAATTTAGCTATTCGTATTTTGGGCGAAGGTATGAAGCCTATGTATGTAAGGATTCGTATATGATACGGGCAACTTTTTTCCCGATGCCCTGCACTTTAGTAATTTCTTCCTCGCTCGCCTTTTTCAAGGCACCCAGACTACCAAAATATTTGAGGAGCATCAATTTTCTTTTTTTACCAATACTGACGATGCTATCGAGTACTGACACAGTTATTTTTTTAGCCCTCACAGTCCGATGATAGCCAATTGCAAAACGGTGCGCTTCATCTCGTAGTTTCTTTAAGAGAACAAATCCTCTCGATGCGAGTGGAATTGAAACGACAGAACCATCAGTCCCGTACAATTGATCACTCCTC
>Ga0111226_1054_pt1 | contig 22715 bp, 21 predicted proteins | sample DeeMarSWOR152_54_FD_80390 | JGI IMG/M metagenome (GOLD analysis project Ga0111226, IMG submission 80390) | candidate division TA06 bacterium DG_78 | reverse complement strand
GCTGTTGGTACCTGCTCCTCCTCAGGTGCTGCTGGTGCTTGCTCCTCAGGTGCCTGTGCCTCAGGTGCTGCTGGTACCTGCGCGTCAGATAGTGCTGGTTGTGGTTCTTCCTTTTTAATCACAATGATATTTTGACATTGTTTGCATCGAACCTTGACTCCGGCAGCTGGGATCTTATTATCATCTACATTATACTTCCTGTGACAATGGCTACACTCAACAATCATTTTTTATCTCCTCATAAATATTGTGGCACTGTTTTTTAAGAGCATTCATCGTGCCGTTATTCTTAATAATAAAATTTGCCTGACCGGATATCTCAGTATCTTTTTTTTGAAACGATACAATTTTCTTAAACAGATCACTATTAATACCCTTCGCCATTGACCGTTTAGTTTTAATTGATTCTGCTGCCGTTACAAGTATTGAATAATCAATTTTTTCAAAAATCTCTGGCCAATCAAAAAGGAGCGCTGCATCAATAACGATCATCTCAGAAGTACTCTCTTGGATTCGCTGTAAGATTTTTTGTATAATAAGCGGATGCGAAAGTTTGTTCAAGTACTCAAGATTTTCTCTTTGTGAAAATACTATGTCGCGCAACCCTTTTCTATCAACCATTTCTTCATTCATTACTGTTTTTCCGAATTTCTCTTCTAAGGCATGACTAATCTCAGGCAAAACTTTCCAGCCAACCTCATCAGCTGAGATGTAGTGTGCGCCCCAAGATTCGAAGAATTTGCACACTGTAGTCTTACCTGTACCAACATTTCCTCCTACTCCAATGATAATTCTCTCGCCATGCTGCATACCGTAGTTACTGCGTGAATCGTTTGAAACATAGTGTCACGTTGTGTCCACCAAACCCTAGTGAATTTGAAATCGCATAATTTATTGTTGTTTTCCGTGCTGCTCCAACAACGAAATCTAATCCTTCACATTCAGTATCAGGATTTTCAAGATTGATTGTGGGGTGTACGATTTGATCTCGAATTGAAAGTGAGGACACCACGGATTCTATTGCTCCAGCAGCACCGAGACTATGACCAATCATTGATTTAGTTGAATTAATAACCAGGTTTTTTGCATGCTCTGCAAATAGATCTTTTATTGCCCGTGCCTCAAATTTATCATTTAAATCCGTCGAGGTGCCATGCGCATTCACATAATTAATGTCGTTGTATCGGCATCCTGCCTCTTTAAGCGATCGCTCCATAGATCTCCGCGCACCTTCTCCCTCAGGTGCTGGCGCAGTGATATGATAGCCGTCGCCAGTCGAACCATAACCAATACACTCAGCATAGATCTTGGCGTTTCGCTTGCGAGCACACTCCAATTCCTCAAGAATCAATATTGCTGACCCCTCAGCCATAACAAAGCCATCGCGTCCCTTATCAAATGGTCTCGATGCCTTCTGTGGTTCATCGTTACGACGCGAGAGCGCACGCATGTTACTAAAACCAGCAAGTGCGAATGGCGTCACCGGTGCTTCTGAACCACCAGTAACCACGATATCTGCGTCACTGTATTTTATTGCCCTAAATGCATCACCAATCGCATGGGCACCAGAGGCACACGCTGATACTGTCGTATAATTGGGCCCTTTTAGACCCCAATGAATGGCAACATAACCAGAAGTCATGTCTGGAATCATCATTGGAATTAAAAAAGGCGATACCCGGGCTGGTCCTTTTTCGATGAACTTCGTGTGTTCTGCTTCCCAGGTCAGGAGCCCTCCGATACCAGAACCGATAATAACACCGATTCGATCTTTATCAAATTGATTAAAATCGAGCTGTGCATCCTCTATCGCTTCAGTTGTTGCCCAGAGACACAATACAACACAACGGTCGAGTCGTTTGAGGATTTTGGGATCAAACTTCGTCTCGGGATTAAAGTCCTTTATCTCACCCGCTATCTTAACTGTGTGGTTTGATGTATCAAATGATTTTATTGTATCGATACCGCTTTCACCCTTGAGCAACTTCTCCCAAGTCGTTTTTACATCGTTCCCTAAGGGTGTAATAGCACCACATCCAGTAACTACAACTCGTCTCATTCTTTTTTTACCTTATCTTCAAGGTACGTAACTGCCTTACCTACTGTATCCAATTTTTGAGCTTCTTCTTCTGAAATCTGAAGATTGAACTTTTCTTCAAAAGCCATAATAAGCTCAACAGTGTCCAAAGAATCTGCACCGAGGTCCTCGATGAATTTTGCTTCGAGATTAACCTTTTCCGGTGGAACATGAAGTTGCTCCACAATAATATCTCTGACATCATCAAATAATGCCATGTCTATCTCCTTTCATTTCTGTTTTGCAGAAAACATAGATTGACGCGGATATTGGCACGGATTATTTTATTTGACATTTCTCATGTCCCCTTGTCTCCGTGTCTCTGTTTCATAATTACATCACCATTCCGCCATCAAGGCAAATTGTCTGGCCGGTAATATACGAGGATTGATCAGATGATAAAAAGAGCGCGAGCGCAGCAACATCATCAGGATTTCCAAATCGCTTCATCGGAATGAGTTTAAGGTAACTCTGCTTTACTTGATCAGGAAGAACCGCAGTCATCCTCGTCTCAATGAATCCAGGAGCAATTGCATTGACGGTGATGTTCCTCGCGGCAAGCTCTTTGGCACACGATTTTGTAAAACCAATAATGCCTGCCTTACTCGCTGCATAATTAGCCTGCCCGGCATTACCAATCAACCCAATTACCGAGGCAATATTAACAATCCTGCCATACCGCTGTTTCACCATATGCTTTATTACTTCCCGGGTAACCAGAAAAGTACCGGTTAAATTTGTTGTAATGACACGTCCCCAGTCATCTTTGGTCATCCTCAAGAGTAATTTGTCACTTGCTATACCAGCATTGTTTACCAAGACATCGATTTTGCTATAGTCCTGCACTATCTTCTCGATGGTTGCACGCACCGCATCTTCATCACTGATATCTATGTGATAAAATTGGGCGCGTTCACCAATATTCTGGCACGTTTTTTTGCCAATTTCTGAATCAATATCACAGAGGCAAACGTTCGCTCCCTCTGAGGAGAACTTTTTCGCAATCGCTGCACCAATACCGCTCGCACCACCAGTAACCAACGCTACGTGTGAATCCAAAATCATGGTCAATTTTACTCGATTTTAGATACCTGTCAAGAGCAAAACAGTGTAATAGCCTCATCAGTTCCCTTGACTCTACCTGTGATCTCAGTATAATGCTACGCATGAGACATTCATATAAGGTCGGTTTCAGTTTTGGTCTGATATCCGGCATCGTTACCACGCTCGGCATGATTGTCGGTCTCCACTCAAGCACGCATTCAAAAATCTTTGTCTTGGGCGGAATTCTAGTCATTGCTATCGCCGATGCGCTCTCAGATGCTATGGGCATTCATTTTTCCGAAGAATCAGAAAATAAACACTCGTTCAAGGAAATCTGGGAATCAACCGTAGCGACATTTTTATCAAAATTTATCTTTGCCCTAACATTTGTCATACCCATTTTATTATTTGAACTCTCAACAGCAATTATTCTCTGTATTACCTGGGGTGTTACTTTAACTATGATCTTCAGCATCTACCTAGCAAAATCACAAAACAAAAAGATCATCCAAACTGTTGTAGAGCACTTAGTACTCATAATTGTGGTTGTCATTATTACTCACTTTGTCGGTGACTGGGTAGCAACTCTGCGTACGTACTAAAGTAAAAATCTGCTACTATTGTAACGGAAAAAGAAAGCCCCTGCCTTTATAGCAGGGGCTTTACATTTGACTTATGATGCTTGCTGATACTCAATCCATCGCTTTTCAAGATCTGAATCTGCCATTGTTTGCAAAATGTAGTCGCAGAAGTCTCTGCCAGTTGATCCTGTAGAACGGCCTGTCATAACCAGTTTTTTCTCGTACTGCCCGCAAATATCCAATGCCCTTTCGAGTTTTCTACCGAGTTCTTGATAACCGATGTGATTGAGGAGCATCGCTCCTGCCCTGATGACGCTTGAAGGATCAGCATATTGCGCTCTCCCTTCTTTCACCATACGCGGAGCGCTACCATGAATTGCCTCAAACATTGCATAGCGTTTACCAATATTAGCACTTCCTGCAGTACCGACACCACCCTGGAATTCAGCAGCTTCATCAGTCAGGATATCACCGTAGAGATTAGGAAGAACCATAACCTTAAACTCAGTCCTACGCTTCAAGTCTACTAATTTAGCAGTCATAATATCGATAAACCAGTCATCAGCATTGACACTAGGATATTCTTTGGCAATTTTGTAGAAACTCTTCAGAAACAATCCATCAGTAGTCTTAATAACATTCGCCTTGGTAACTGCAGTCACTCGATTGATCGCGTTCTTTTTTGCATATTCAAAAGCCAATCGAATAATCCTCTCACACCCTTGTTTGGTCACCGCAGTAAAGTCGATGGCAAGATCGCCAGTAACTTCAACACCATATGGACCAAGGGCATACGCACCCTCGGTATTTTCTCGGAAAAACATCCAATCAAGACCCTGTGATGGAACGCGTACTGGTCGGACATTGGCAAAGAGGTCGAGCTCTTTGCGCACGGCGACATTTGCACTCTCAATATTAGGCCATGGATCGCCTTTTTTCGGTGTTGTCGTCGGTCCCTTGAGTGTCACATGGCACATCTTAATTTCCTTCAACACATCATCAGGAATCGGCTTCATGACTGCTGAACGTTTCTCGATAGTCAGTCCTTCAATGACCCGAAACTCCACCTTTCCCCGTGTTACTTCGTCCTTTAAGAGTAATTCGAGTACACGTTGAGCTTCAGCAGTAATATAAGGACCAATACCATCACCGCCAATAATACCGATGATAATTGGCTTGAGTTTACCATAATCGATCCAACCTTCAGCCTTTTTCATCCGTTCAACTCTCTTCAATTGCTGGTCAACGAGTCCGGCAAAGTGCTCCGTTGCGTTATCGATTGGTTTGAGTGCCTTCTTCTTAACCTTCATCACTCTCTTCATCTTTTTCTTTGCTTTCATCACCTTTTTCATTTTCTTCACTTTCTTCATCTTTTTCATCTTCTTCGATTTTCTCGCGGTTCTCGTTTTTTTTCGTTTCTTGGTTTTTTTCATATGTTTTCTCCTTAATATTCGTTTAATCTAATTTAAAATCTCTATGTTTTTTTATATGGGCTACGAGTCCACCGTCATTCAGAATGTTAAGCATCGCCTTGGGTAAAGGCCGCGATTTGAGTTCGATGCCTTTTGTCTTGTTTTTGATAATACCAGTAACAAGATCAACCTCAAGCTCATCACCCTGATCAATCTTATCTGTATCACATTCGATCAAAGGCAATCCAACATTTATTGCATTACGATAGAAAATACGGGCAAATGATTTTGCCAATACCGCAGAGACACCTGCGAGCTTAATAATCGTAGGCGCATGTTCGCGGGAACTACCGAGCCCAAAATTGTTACGTGCTACGACAAAGTCGCCCTTAGCCACCTTCGATGCAAACTCTGGATCTGCATCCTCAAGAACGTGTGTGGCAAGTTCAGGAAGATTTGAACGAAGATGGAAGTAACGTCCAGGACAGATGAGGTCAGTCGAAATACTATCGCCGAATTTCCATACCTTACCCTTAAGAACCATGTTTCCTCCTTTGAACCGACGTCAGATAACAGATAACCGATATGGGTTCTCTTTAATTTCTGCTATTCCCTATCACCTATCTGTTATCGCTTATCAGTTATCCTTTCGCCACTTCTTGCTTGACCCACTGAGTCGTCACAGACTTCGGTCGCTCAATTGCCTCACCGAGCGCACGACTTACAATGAGCTGTGAACACATACCCATTGCTCTCGAAACGCCGAAGAGAACCGTGTAATATTCAAACTCAGTTAAACCGAAGTTGTAGAGTAAACAGCCAGAAGCAGCATCAACATTCGGCCATGGGTCTTTCGCCTTACCGTGTTCCTTGAGTACACCAGGGATAACTTTATACACCTTCGCAACAATCTGATAGAGAGGATCATCAGGACACACCTTAGCACCAAAATCATGGAATGCTGCAAAGCGTGGGTCAGTGACCCTGAGCACGGCATGACCGTACCCTGGTATGACCTGGCCTGAATTCAAGGTATCCCATGCAAATTGCTTTAATTGCTCGTCTGTCGGCACACCACCAAATTTATCCTTCACCATAATGACCCAACGTAAACACATCTGATTCGCCAAACCGTGTAATGGACCTGCTAAGCCATTGAGCCCAGCAGAAACCGCATAGTATGCATCAGAGAGTGCAGAACCAACGCAGTGACACGTATGGGCACTGACATTACCGCCCTCATGGTCTGAATGGAGCACCATGTAGAGACGCATAAGATTCGCGAATTCACCAGTTGAATCCTTAACACCGAGCATACGGGCATAATCACCTGCCCAATCGAGTTGTGCATCAGGGTCAATCCGTTTTCCCTTATTAAAGCGCATACGATAAATTCCCGCAGCGAGTGTTGGTAACTTAGCAATGAGATTCAAACAGTCTTCGAGTGTGGGGTCCCAGAAATCTGTTTTCGTCAAACCTTCGTCATATTTTTTCCTGAATACTGATTCTTTTTCCATTGCCAAGATACCGAGGCTGAACATCACCATTGGGTGTGAATCTTTTGGCATTTGTTCAAGTATTTTCCAAACATAATCAGGCACCTTAGCGCGTGATTTCAAATCCTTTGTCAAATCCTTTACCGCCTCATCATCGGGCATCTCGCCAGTCACGAGGAGGTAGAATACTGCTTCAGGAAGTTTATCTTTCAATTCAGCAATTGGCTTACCACGAATAATCAATCCCTTATCAGGTGGTACGACTGAGGTATCACATACTAATGCCTTCACCCCCCGCATACCGCCGTACGCCTGGGTTACTGTAACCTGTGATATCACCTTATTACCGTGTTGTTTCATAAAATCCTTTATTTCATCACGCAGTGCAGGGATCGTTTTCGCTAATTTCTCTTTTAGTTTACTCATCGTTAATCTCCTTTCAATTTGTTTTCAAAAATTTAAATTCTATTAAAATCTGACAATCCAGTTTCCAACCCAAATCCTATCTCCTACTTTTTCTTCGGCCTCTTTGCCTTTGCGAAATTTTCCCGCATCTTCGATGCGGATGAAAATTTCAGCATCCGGACTTTTTTGTCGGGACTCTTGCCCTTTCCTGCCTTGTTCTGCCCTCTTACTATTATTTTTCTCGGGTCACTTATCTCACCCGTAATTGCAGAATAGGCACAGGTTGCTGGCGAAGCGAGGTAAATGAAGCCTTCAGGATTTCCCATTCTGCCCTTGAAATTCCGATTTGCACTTGAGAGACAAACTTCTTTATCACCTAATATTCCTTCGTGGACACCAACACATGCACCACAGCCTGGACCCATGATCGATGCACCAGCGCGTACAAAAATTTCTAATAACCCTAATTTTATTGCATCGAGGTACACATCACGTGATGCAGGACAGACGATCAATCGTGAATGGGGAGCACGTTTTTTCCCTTTTAAGATTTTCGCTGCGATCTTCAAATCTTCAATACGACCATTAGTGCACGTACCAATAAAAACTTGATCAATTTTGATTCCCTTTGTCTGGTCTATCGGCTTCGTGTTGTCGACAGTATGTGGAAACGCAACCTGAGGAACAATCTTTCCGGCGTCGATTTTAATCACCCGCTCATACTGGGCATCCTTATCAGGAGTAAGTGGACGCCACTCCTTGAGCCGGCCGCGAGACTGTAAATATGCTTTAGTAATTTTATCTGAAGCAATCAGACCTGTCTTAGCACCTGCTTCAACTGCCATATTTGACAGGGTAAAACGGGATTCCATTGACATCGTATCAATTGTCGGACCGCCGAATTCAAGCGCCTTATACGTCGCGCCATCAGCGCCGAGCATACCAATGAGGTAGAGAATAAGATCCTTAGAAAAGACACCAGGTTGAAATGTGCCAGTTGCCTCAACCCTGAATGTCTCAGGAACCTTAAACCAGGTCTTTCCCATTGCCATGCCAATCGCAACATCAGTCGAGCCCATACCAGTCGCAAAGGCACCGAGCGCACCCGATGTACAAGAATGGGAATCCGCACCGATTACCACGTCACCCGGTTTGGCAAAATCCTCGACGAGCCGCTGGTGAATAACACCATCTCCGACATCAGAGAGAATCGCGCCAGTCTTTTGCGCAAAAGTTCTCAGTAAAATATGGTCATTAGAAAGTTCTTTTCGTGGAGAGGGTGCCGCGTGATCAATAAAGAGGATCGAGTATGGTGCCTTCACTTTCTCTAAATTCATTTTCTGGAGTTGACGGACACCGAGTGGTCCGGTACCATCCTGGAATGCCGCGACATCAACCTGTGCAACAACAATATCACCAGCGCGCGCATCCTCGCCACACTTTGCGGATAAAATCTTCTCTGCTAAAGTCTTTCCCATTTTTCCTCCACTTTAAATTGGTTGGATAAATTGAAAGAGTATATGGAGGTAGTATATCCAGTTTTTTCGCGAAGTCAATACAAAATGCGTTTGAAAAGTGCTTGACGCTTCACGCTATACGCCCTACGTGAAATATTTTATGAAAGCGTTATGCATTAAGCATCCAGCGTTTAGCGTATTGTGTTCAGCGCATCACATTTCGCCTCGTCCCGAGGTGACTCGGCACCGAGGGGGAATTTATAATTTCGGATTTGTTTAGAATTTAGTATTCGGATTTCGAATTTTAGGGGATGATTATTCCCTATAAGCACCCTCCACCACATCCGCCACAGAATCTGAATTTTGGACGGTAGGTAAAGCCAACCGAGAGCATAATGCCATGGTGAGGACCATCAAAATTCTCGACCTGGCACAAATTGACACGATACCTCACATCGAGGAGTACTCTGATGTCATACGTTCTGAAGAAAACCAGACCACCGCCGCCATTTAGAGCAATACCATAAGCAGCTTCTGGATCGAATCCAGTTTCAGGATTAAGAGAAAGGATTCCAAAGCCTATACCACCACCAATATATGGTGATATGTCTTGTCTACTGAACATATAGAGTAATGAAAGTTCAGGTGCAACAAATTCGTTTGCAGTACCTTCAATGTCTCCAAGATTACCAGAAAAAGCGCTGTATAAACCGAGTTCTACCACGAGATTTGGAGTTTCATACCAGAAAAGTGCACCGAAATGGAACATCGTGCCAGACTCTCCATAACCTCCTAATGGTTGAAGTGCACCTGCCTTGATACCGGTCGTGTAGAATACCCTTCTCCGCATTGGTTCTTCTTCTTCCTCTTCAGTAACCGCACCCACCTCAACTGTCTCTCCTGTCTTTTTGCCTTCGGCAATCGATTTAACGAGCCGTTGAGCAACCATATCAAGGTCTTCAGCTGTGGCTGCTGAGAGGCTTCCTGACCAAATAACTTCCTGTGTCGAGACGTTCACGACCGATGCCTGGACAATGTGTTTTTCGCCTAATTTTGAGACTGAACCATACACAACCTGTTCGACCTTTGCTTTAAATCCTGCCTCAGCTGCGCAGACTGGTTCATAACACTTGATAACCTCACCTACTGCTGCATCCATAGCATCAGGGTTCGATACCGTGTAGCCATAATTGACGAGTTCGCTACTGAGCAAGTCTGTGACTACCTGTGCAGTCGTGGACGAAACACCAGTCGCCTTAAAATGGAGCACGCCAATCTTTTTTGCATTCATGAAAGCTGGTATCAAACATAGTAAACCAATCGCCAGCAATTTTATCCACAGTTTTTTCATTTCTCCTCCTCTAGTTTATTTACTTACACAATACTACCTAAAAATATTCGTCTGTCAATAACACTGACTGCATCTTTTATTTATCACTGTAATCATCTTTTTCCCATCACCGTAATCATCTTCAATAGACGAACGAACTACTACCAATAAATTCCCTCAAAATAGAATTCGATGGAACATCCCGCTTATCGAGTTCATAAAACAATTCAAAAAAATCGAGCAGTCGCTGTGCTTCTTCAAACTCGCTATTTTTTTCTTTTACCCGCTTGAGAAGAGGTTCACAAAATTTCTTCAGCACCGATGGTTCATAAACGAGTGCTGAATTGAACATCTCATCTGCTTCATTCTGGAAAGGATAAATATTACGTTCCTCTCCAACTCGCACGCTACTCCACTGGTTGAGAACGCCCTGCACCTTGTAGCCACGAAAGTGCGTATCGCGAACAATACGCCTCATCATTCGTGTGTCAGTTGTAGAAATCCGATTGTGGTCATCAATGTTGAGCTGAGTCAGAGCACTGATATAAATCTTAAATTTAAGAAACTTTGGGATCTTGTAGGTCAATTTTTCATTTAAGCCATGTATTCCTTCGAGTAATACGACGCCATCTTCAGGTAAAAATACTGTATTACCCTTGTTTCTTCTGCCGGTCAAAAAATTGAACTTCGGTACAACAACTTTTTTACCGTTAATAATTTTGAGCAGGTCTCTGTTCAACAGACGAATATCAACTGCCTTAATCGACTCAAAATCGAGTCTTCCGTACTTATCTGTCGGTGTTTTACTGTGTGGTAAAAAATAGCTATCCACAGAGATTACGAGTGGACTGAGACCATTCACCAATAGTTGAATTGCTAATCTCTTTGTAAACGTAGTCTTACCAGCACTACTCGGACCAGCAATGAGTACGAGTTTCTTGCGTTCCCTGGTGATACGGTCAGCAATATACACAATCTTCTTCTCATGGAGTGCCTCGCTCACCTTCACGATTTCAGGACCACCTCCATGTTTTATTGCATAATTCAATTCACCGACATCACTAATACCGAGAATCCTCACCCATTCACCATATTCATTAAAGATTTTTGCGAGACGAGGTTGAGGAATAAATGTGGGGAGTCTCGACAAATCATGCCATGTAGGACACACAAGAACAAACCCTGGTGGAAAATTTTCAAGGTAAAAGAGCGGTGCCTTGCCAGTCGATGCAAACGGCGGTACTGCATAGATATTATAGAAATCGAGGAGTGTATAGAGCATTATGTTTTTTACCTGTATGTTTTTAAGGAGCATAATCTTATCGTCGAGATCAAAACACTTGAATAAATGTATCGCCTCTGACTTCGAGCGCACTGCCTTCTGAATTGGGATGTTTTCTTCTATTAATTTTTTCATTTCTACATCGATTTTTTTCAAATCATTTCGGGTCAGTTTTCTGCCCAACACACAATAGAGTCCTGAACCTATCGAGTGGTCAATTCTGAGCCTGCTCGTAGGGAATAATTTTTTTGTTACCGCATACAGAATAAATGCGAGTGTCGATTGATACCGACGCCACACATTCAATTTGTGTAAATCCTCAATGCCCTTTCTATCGTTTTCAATCATAATTTACTGCATTATAATCAGAATGTAGCATAAGTCAATCAACTCCTGAATCTATTTATCATTGCGAGAGATGAAGTGACGGCGCATCACCACCTACTGCACAGATAATATCAGATGAATCAGGATGGGAAAATATGCCCTCTCTCATCCCTTCGAGAACGGCCAGAGCGGAACCTTTTTCATGTATTCTTTATATTCATCACCGAACTTGGCGATGAGTTTTTTATCCTCTCCTTTTGATGCCATGAAAAAAAGAATAATGGCGATGATTCCTAGAATTATTGAGATGATCGCTTGTTGGACAAGTATCACGCCGAGCGTCCAAAGCGCGGTGCCAAAATACATAGGATGACGGGTGATTCTGTACACACCAATATCAACTAACTGTGTCGTATCTTCCCAACCACCTCTTGGTGTTCCTTTATGTTTAAGATAAATAAAAGAGGGAATGACAAACAGCGCAGCAGGAATATACAGGGCAAGACCCACATATGTCAGCCACTTTATTTGCTGTCCAATCCATAACCAGCCCACAGTGATGAGCGTAATGAAAATCGCCATACCGACCCCTTCGGAAACTTCACAGACAAATTTCTTTTTAATTACTGGAATGAGCCAGTGCGGCACGAGCCACCCAAAAATCACTCCTGCCCAAATGATAATAAGTATTATACTCTTCACCATCGCCTCCACGAATTTTTACTAATTCTCTGATTTATGCTATAAATCCAGTGTCCCGAGCGAATGCGAGGCTACCCTATGATTGTCCTTTTCTCAGCATCTGCGTAATCATTATCGCTTCGCGATAACAAGAATCCTCGGTTTATTCTCCTTTGCTAATTCGTAACCTGGCATAATTTCAAGAATGTCAAATCCTGCTGCATGAAGCAATTTTGCTAATTCTTTTTTTGTATAGTGCTTTAATGCATGATTGATCTTGAATCTTACAAGACTTTGAGGGCTCTTAACAGTAACCTCGGTTTTGACCGTCGCGACTCTCGTCTTTTTATTAAGATCTTGGACAAAACTAAATGTTAAATTTTTGTTTCTTTTTTTGAAAACTCTCGTTTCACGATTTCTTTTTTTAAGTAGTTTAAGATGATACAAATAATCACGTACATCAAAGATAAATATGCCATTTTTTAATAAATTATTCTTAATATTTTTAAGGGCTCTTTTGACATCAGTCAACGTAAGCATATCACCAATACTTCCCCTTGCCCATATGACCTGTGCCTTTCTTTTTAATTTAAAATTTCGTATATCTCCCCGAATAAACTTGATTTTGAGATACTTTTTCTTGGAATTTTTTCTGGCTACTTGAAGCATTTCATCGCAAATATCCAGCCCACGCATCTTATAGCCTCTTTTTGCAAGTTCAATCCTTTTTTCTGATTATGTCTTTTTACAATATGCTCAACTGAACTGCAAATGCCCTTGATATCTCTCGGCACCAGCGTATCATAGTACGGCGCAATAACTTCATAATACCAAGATTGCTTCATGAATGTAATTTATTATATCGTATATCTGAGTGGAAATCAAGCATCAGCTGTTTTAATCATCGTTCCAAAATTTGTCTAAATCTATGATTTAGCTGCAAATTTTAGGATCCCGCGTTTCTGTGAAATGCGGGGAATCATCCTTTCAAAATCATTGACATCAATCTGACAATTATAATTGTCAGAAAGGATTCGTCAATTATTACTTTCTCGCTATTTTCTTGATGGAACCACAGCTTGACACACATTATATCACAGTTATACTTTACAAAAAACATAACAGAGGAGAGGATATGAAAAAACTTTTTATATTTGTAGTGCTCATCATACCAGCTATTCTCTTAGGTCAAAACTATAATTATGGTATCGGTGTCATTCTCGGAAGTCCGACAGGATTATCAGGAAAATTAATCCTTGCGCGTCACTCGGCAATTGCAGTACATGCAGGGTGGTCAATCATTGGCGATAAAGGATTACACATTACTGGTGATCATCAATTTCTCTTTCCCGGTGCCATAAAACGTGACGACGGTACACCAAATAAAGACGTTGTTCCTTACCTGGGAATCGGTGGCAGGTTTCGATTCAAGGAGAGCGAAGGCGATACTGATTTCCATCTCGGTGTCCGTATCGGTGGCGGCATTGAATATTTTGTAGTACAATTCGGATTTTTCTTCGAACTCTATCCTGTTGTTGATGTCGTACCAGAAACCGGATTCGATTTTGAAGGAGGCATCGGCGCACGATTTTACTTCTAATTTGCCATACGACTGTTCAAACCGCTTTATTTTTTGACTGTAAGCAATGTCCGATTTCGGAGCGGAACGCCGTTACTGCAGTTGACATTTTCTTTTCCTTACATTATACTCGTTTGATTTTATCAAAAGTACTGTTGTGGGCTACATATGTAAGATGTAGATGAATAAGCAAAAAAGGGGGATGAATATGGGATTGAGCGAGGAAGAAGGGGGCAAGTATTGGGATAAGGAAGCCAAAAGCTACAACGAGGAAGTTGAGAAGCACAGAAACAGATATTATGAATTAGTCGAGTGCATAATAGATTTGATGAACCCCAAGAAGACCGATGTCATCATGGAAATTGGTGCTGGGACTGGGGCGGTCTCATTATTACTTGCGCCTAAAGTAAAAAAGATTATAGCAGTTGACATCTCTAAAGAGATGCTGAGAATCGCTAAAGAGAAAGCAGCAAAAGCTGGTGTCGATAATATCGAATTTGTGAGGGGAACTTTCCATAAGCCGAACATCGCAGAAAAGGTGGACATAATCGTAACCATTGATTCGCTCCACTGTACAACAAATGGGAATTATAAAAAGCGTGCAATTGAGATAATGCATGGTTATTTAAAAAATGAGGGAAAAGTATTTTTAGAAGACGAGATGATAGTCTACGACCAAAAGATATTGAAAAGGAGGGTTGACCAGATAGTTCGGTATTTAGTAAAGCTAACGAGGAAATCAGACAAAGAATTTCGAGATGTGCTCTTTGAAGAGCGCCCGAATATTCATGATTTGAAGGAATTTTTCGATGAGTCGATGAGCTACTATATCAAAGGTATGGCTAAAACAGGACATCACCTTAAGCTTGAAGATCTGGTGAGATATTTTGAAGATTCGGGTTTTGAAGTTAAAGAAACAAAGAGAGCGTCTTCAACGAATGGGATAATTTATGCAAGGAAGACGAAAAACGCTTGAAAACTTGGGCGATACTTAAATTCTTAATGGCATGTGGGGTCAGGTCTTGACTTAAATACATAAATATGTCCATCCCTGAGCGGAACGCCGTTTCCAGCGGTTGACATTTTCTTTTCCTTACATTATACTTTCTCTAAGAAAACAAATGTGTCCATTAAAAAGGAGGTTTTATCATGAAAGACCAAAATCCAATAATACTGGGTGTTCTATGCCTGTCCCTTTTGGCAGCAAACTTTATTTTTGCTGAGCAAGATGTACCAGGCAGCAAAGACCATCCCCTTGTCACAAGGATGTCCAATTATTATATCCAAGACTACGAGGTAAAAGAATTTGACCAGATGGAATTCGTCGACAACCAGGGCAATGAAACAAAGGTTGAAGGCAAAAAGTACTATATCAGTCACTATATAAACTCTGGTGTGCAGGCACCGAGTGACGTACAAATCCTGCGCAACTTCATAAATGCGATTCAGAAAATAGGCGGTACAAAAATATATGAAGAATCGTATGATGCCTATCTGAAAATCGAGAAGGCAGACATGGTCACATGGGTTCACGTCCACACATGGAATGGCGGAGAAGGTTATGACCTAAATATCATTGAAGAGAAAAAGATGGTACAAGAAATTACTGCTGATGCAAAATCCATGGCACAAGATATCAGTACAACGGGTAGAGTTGCTGTTTATGGAATCTACTTTGATTTTAATAAAGCAGATGTCAAAGCTGAATCAGAACCAGTATTGAAAGAAATCGCCAATCTTCTGAAGAAGAATCCCAAACTCAACCTGTACATTGTCGGGCACACCGACAATATTGGTTCCCTGACTGCTAACATGGATCTCTCGCAGCGTCGTGCTGAAGCGGTACTACAGGTTCTTGTTTCAAAACACGGCGTCGATGCAAAACGTCTAAAGTCTCAAGGTGTCGGACCTTTGTGCCCAGTTGCCCCAAACACAACAGAAGAAGGTCGTGCAAAGAATCGACGCGTCGAATTAGTCGAACAATAAATACCCAGTAGCAGCCATGGGGGTCAGGTCATGGCTTAAATACATAAATTTGTCCGCTCCCGGAGTAGAATAAAAACCCTGTATCGATAATTGTACAATTGCACATATGCACATATATCGATATGAGTATATTTCTATATTTTACCGCAAAAGCAGCATGATGTCTTCACTGGTTGACATTTTTTTTTCCTTAACTATACTTTTTTAACAATTTTACTGGAAGGTATTAATGAAAAAAGATTTTATTATCTGGTTTGGAATATGTTTTATATGTTATATAATTCGTACAGTGTTCAACATACTAAACTATAAAAAAAGCCCACTGGCAGAGAACAAAAAAATTGTAACCTCGGTATTAATTGTCATGGGTATTTTGTGGTTCTCATGGTTCCAAATGTGTTTTTCAGATCCAATTAAAATGAATATTCCTGCATGGCTTAGATATATCGGTTTTTTGTTATTTTTATTAGGAGTTTTTCTTTTTATTTTTTCACACATGAAACTGAGAGGACTTAAAGATAAGGAAGGTCTGGTCACGAGCGGTATCTATTCAAAAATAAGGAACCCGATGTATTTAGGGTTTGTAATATGGCTTGTTGGTTTTCCGATTTACATGCAATGTTTCACTACACTGGTCTCCTCTCTTATCTGGATATCACATATTTTGTATTGGAAAACATTGGAAGAAAAAGAATTGGAGGGTAAATACAAAGAGTATACAGAATACAAAATGAAAACATGGTTTTAATCTCTAAGGATGAATCCCCGCCAGAATATTATGAAAGATAAAAAAGTGATATACGATGGACGAGAAATAGACTGGGGAAAAACTTCTGCTGATTATAGTCTCTATCGTCCTGGATATCCAAACAGTTTTTATGATAAACTTGCAGCATTAGGTATTGGCCTCAAAGGACAACGGGTTTTAGATTTAGGAACAGGTACTGGAGTTTTAGCACGTAATTTTGCCAAGCGTGGTTGTAAGGTCACTGCTGTCGATATTTCAGAAAATCAAATATCTGCTGCTCAGAAATTAGCTAAAGAAGAAAGACTCGATATTAATTTTTTCGTACGTGCTGCTGAATCTACACATTTACCTGATAAGGCATTTGATGTAATCACTGCAGGTTCATGTTGGTTATATTTTGATAAATCCATAATTATTCCAGAAGTTAAACGATTACTGGATCCACATGGTTTTTTGATGAAATGTAGTATTGTTTGGCTTCCTTACGAAGATAAGATCGCTCAAAAAACAGAAGAATTAATATTGCGATACAACCCGCATTGGACAGGAGCTGGGTTTACATTTAAGCCCGAGATTCACATAGTACCAGAGTGGTCTTTAGCTGACTTTCAAATGACATCATTCCATATGTATAGAGTGTATATTGAATTTACGTATGAAACATGGCGAGGTCGTATTAGAGCATGTCGAGGAGTTGGAGCAAGTCTATTACAAAAAGAAATCAAAGAATTTGATAAGGAACATGCTCAACTACTCAATAAAATAGCTGACGAGAAATTCAATATTTTACATTTAATCTGGTTCCATGTGTTTCAAGTAAAAAAACCTATTGATTAAATGATCTTGTGAAATTATGTCTACCTCGTAGGTGGACTGAGGTTCAGCGGTTGACATTTTCTTTTCCTTAGATTATACTACAGACGTATGGAAGGAAGGAGGTAATTAATATGCATCCAGGTATTATTGGAGGAATAATCGGTGGAGTCATTGGTGTTATTGGCGGATTAGTTGGTAGTTATTTCAGCATTAAAAACACAAACGGACCAAAAGAAAGGGCTTTCATGATCAAATTTGTCATCATCGGTTGGATTGCCATCATAGTTTTCCTCTTATTACTTTTCTACCTACCAAAGCCCTATAATTTCTTATTATGGATTCCTTACGGATTTGCATTATTTATAGCTATCCGCTATGGAAACAGAAAGCAACGTGAGATCCGAAAACAGGAAGAAGAAAGTAAAATAGGAACTTCAGACAAAGGATAGTTCATCACACGTGGCTAGGTTTTGAAATTTTTGACTGCTTAATAAGGATTTGTCAAAAAATGGCAATTGACATTTCTTCTAAAAGTGATATATTATTAGTATAATAAAATAATATATATGAAAAATTTTTTACTCTTATTAACAATGGTAGCTGTTAGCTTGAATGCTGAAACGTATGTAAAAAAAGTCTCTCTGATAGTTGCTGTCAGGTCTGATATTGCTGATGAAATATTTCTTGTTAAATATATCTTTTCAGACGGGCAATTTATCTCAACAGATACTATTTTAACGACATCTATAAAAAAGGTTTCTTATACTTACTACGATGTAATTTTTAAGAACAGGTATGTAATCCTTTCTAAACCATCGAGCGATCAACAATCAATTATTGATCTAAAGGACAGAAAGATTTTAAAAAATTATAAGGCTATTAAAGATGAAAGTGCTGTATTTGTTTCAAAAGAGCCTCCTATAATAGGTACTGAAGATTTTACATCGTATCTTAGGAACCAGAGACCTCTCATGAAACAGAGAGAGTTTGATGTTGGAAAGATACCGTCCCCTGACGCAACAAAGGTCCTGGTTGCTGAAGGAAATTTTTCTCAAAATACAGTAGGTAATTATATATTTAAGCTCTGGGTGTACACCTCAAACAAAACAAGAAAGCTTCTAGCAGATGGTTTGAGTGTGCAATGCTCTAGTCATAACTGGGATTTACCGTGTCCCTATATGTGGATAGATAATAATACTATTTTAACTCAACGATCAAATGGTGATATTGTTACATTAGACCTCAATGGTACTATAGAACCGGTGGTAAAGATTGATTCAGTAGGTCCTGATAATGATCTGAGATTTTACAGGGATTATGATGGAAATATACTCTACGCATGCAAAGAAGGTAAATTTCTGATTGATCCAGAAAATAAGACCTACTTAGAATATAAACTTGCGCCGTTAAAACATGGATTTTATGTGAGTACGTCTAAAACTGATAAAGGTAAAACATTCCAGTATAAGGGTACTACGATAGGAGAATTGTACTATAGAACGCCAAAAACTTTTGATGGCTATATAGCCTTGATACATTATCCTGGTCATGAGAGTGATTTTGATTTCCAATACAGTTTACTGGTGTGGAATAATATTACCAAAAATTGGCAGACGTTACTAGAGGGTAACGGCCTTTTTCCGACATCAATCGGATGGATTGAAGAATAAGATATCTGTTCATACTTTTTCTCTCTACGTTCTACATAAAACCTTCAAGGTTTATCCAATCCTAGCAACTATGGGGTCAGGTTTTGACTTAAATACATAAATTTGTCCGCTCCCGGAGCGGAACGCTGTTACCGCGGTTGACATTTTCTTTTCCTGAACTATATTTAACTAGGGAGCATTCAAAAAGGAGGTATAATGAGGCTTAGATATATACCTATAGCCTTATGCGTCTGTCTTTTTGTATTTCCACGTGTTCTGGTTGCGGATGATTATTATATCCAATGGGCAGATACAATAGATAATGGCGGATGGGATGGCGCTTTCGGTGTCGCAGTCGATAATGCTAACAACATCATCGTAGTAGGATGTTCTTTTATAGGTGGCAATAATGATTATTTTATCGTGAAGTATGATTCCAATGGCACAGTTCTCTGGCAAGATACCTTAGACAATGGAGCGGAAGATTTCGCTGAGTGCGTCGCAGTCGATAATGCCAATAACATTATCGTAACAGGGTATTGTAGTATAGGTGGCGATTATGACTACTTTACCGTGAAGTACGATTCCAATGGCACAATTCTCTGGCAAGATACACTCGATAATAACGGCCTCTACGATATTGCTCGCGGTGTCGCAGTCGATAATGCCAACAACATCATCGTAACAGGGTACTGTGATATAGGTGGCGATTGTGTTTATTTCACTGTGAAGTACGATTCCAACGGTACAATTATCTGGGCAGATACATTGGACAGTGGTCCTTTGGATTCTGCTTTCGGCGTCGCAATCGATAATGTCAACAACATCATCGTAACAGGGTATACTTCAACCGGTGTCAATAATGATTATTTCACGGTGAAGTACGATTCCAATGGAACAATTATCTGGCAGGATACAATAGATAATCACCAGTTTGACCAGGCCTATGGCGTCGCAGTCGATAATGCCAATAACATCATCGTAACTGGGTGCTCTGGAGAACCGTTCAGCGATTATGATTATCTTACCGTGAAATATGCTCCCAATGGAACAATTATCTGGCAAGATACACTCGATAATAATGACCGCGATGATGTTGCTTACAGCGTAGCAGTCGGCAATGCTAATAATATCTATATGACAGGGTATTCTCTAGAACTGTCCGGCGATTATGATTATTTTACCGTGGAGTACGACTCAAATGGAATAATTCTCTGGCAAGATACACTCGACAATGGTGACGATGATATTGCTCATGCTATCGCAGTAGATAATGCTCATAACATCATCGTAGCCGGAAAATCTTACATAGAGGGCAATTTTGATTATTTTACAGTGAAGTATGCTCCTATTCCTGGTATCTTGGAAGATGAATGTTCTGACCTCTTAAGTAATAATCCGATTTTTTACGATATCTATCCTAATCCATTCAGTGACAAAGCACAAATCAAATATCAAATCCCAAGCACCAAATCACAAACAAATTCTAATTTCCAAACATCATTGAAAATCTACAATGCTGCCGGTCGTCTTGTGAGACAATACGACGATGAGGCTATGAGACTATCAAACCACGTCATCTGGGATGGCAGCGATGCACACGGCAGGGTAGTTCCCTGCGGTATTTATTTTATAAAATTAGAGGGTAACGAACACAATCTCATAAAGAAGGTAATACTGCTGAAATAACTTCATACGCCTATGGAGTATCATTGACATTTTTTTTCCCTTGTGTATACTCTCTTAACACCATCATAAGTAATCTCATGTACTACATACGTAATTAAAAGTTGAGTCTGAAAAGTGAGGTAAAATCTATTATAGATATATCCTTGCGAATGATAAGGTTGTAATGTAGCTAAATATAAGGTAGGGAATATCGGTCGGCGGGAGTGCGGCCCCTCCAGCACTGTCTATCCGCCGCCCGCCCTGCCTATGAACTCCAATAGTTGACATTTTCTCTTCCTTGATTATAATAGATGAGAGTTGGTGTGTTACTTCAATATATATATTACCTTTGAGTATTTAAATAAATAATAAAAATAGTTCATATCAAAGACAGGAGGGCAAAATGCAAAAAATGTTCAAGTATTGTCTGTCTTTTGTAGTGTTTATAGGTTTTTTTAGTGCCGCATCTGCCCAGCTCGCAAAGATCGAGATCCAATCAGTTGATATCTCACAATTCCCAGTTAACTACGTGTACTATACTGCAAAGAATCTGATTGGAAAAGATGCCGGTATACTCGGCGAGTCTGATATTAAGATTTACGAAGACGGCGTTGAACAACGTCTTTGGGTCGAAGAAGAAGAACGAGTTCCTGCATCACTTGTACTGATCCTGGATTCAAGCGGAAGCATGAAACACGCAATGCAGGATGTCCTGATAGCAGCAAAGAATCTCGTGGGAAAACTTGACGAAAAAGACCACGCAGAAATCATCGACTTCGACAGCAATGTAAAGGTCATGCAGACATTCACCAACAATAAACAAGCACTATCGAGTGTGCTCGATGCGATCGTGGCTGATGGAGGAACCGCATTGTATGATGCAACTGCACAAGGTATTGAAGATCTCACAAAGAGGATAGGACTCAAGGCAGTCGTACTGCTCACTGATGGTAAGGATGAGAATGCCAAGGGTGATGGTCCGGGAAGTACGATAACGCTCGAGCAACTGAAAGCGAAACTCACGTCAGCCAATATTCCGGTGTATACGATCGGTCTGGGTGAAGGCATCGACAAACAAGTATTGGAGACTATCGCATCAGCATCAGGTGGTAAGGCATATTATGCCAAAGATGCAGAGGCAGTTAACAAAATATACTCGGAAATCATCACATACTTACATTCGCTGCACCGCTTTTATTATGTTACGCACAATGGCAAACATGACGGTACCCAGCGAAAAGTACTGGTAAAAACGGATAATCAGCTGGGAATCCCAAAATCCGAGGTATCATTTACCTCTCCTCAGGCTACATACTGGTCGTATGCGTTTTGGCCAGAAAAAAAAGAGTGGGGTATCCCCAATATAGCGATGTCACCTGATGGATTGTATATAGTTCCACTCAGCGTTTTTGCAGTACTGAGCAATGAAGGAACACGGCACTATATTCACTGGGATGGTAAGGATGCGTACGATGGTATCTGTACTGGCAAATATGTACAGTATCGAGCACACCTGCACCATGGCAGTCTCTATGAATTTGATGGCAAGAATTTAAATGAAGTTGATCCGAATAAATTCATTACCTTAGCCAGTGGAATCTTTCAAAAGGATTGGGGATGGAACGTTAAAGGAATGTCAAAGGGTGCAAAATTTATCGTCTTTGCGAGTCGACCAGAAATTCAGGGTAAATACAAGTTCCATTTCATGCTCTATGATATGACAGAAAAGAAGGTCTTATGGGTGAAGCATTTATATTCAGCAGAATTCGATGAACCAGGTGCTATTGCAGTGGCTGACAATGGAACGTGTCTCATCACACAGGATTTTAATCTATTCGCCATTGATAAAGATGGACAGCTGCTATTTTCCTGGATGTGGGAGCAAACTGGCAAGAGATTTAGAAGATTAGCGATTACAGAAGACGGCTCAAGATTTGTTACTCGTTTAGATGAACCACAAGAGGTACACGTTTACGATATTAATGGAAAGCTTTTATGGACAGTTCAATCCATACCCAATGATGCAGGTGAACCGGTTGATGTTTCTGCGAATGGCCTGTACTTTGCCATAAATGACCGTTTTGGTCCCCGTATCTATGACGCGCAAGGTAACATTCTATTTCAGGACAGACAGAAAGAACCGGTCATTTGTGAAAGTGGTAATAATATCGCAGTTG
>Ga0111226_1015_pt1 | contig 22797 bp, 15 predicted proteins | sample DeeMarSWOR152_54_FD_80390 | JGI IMG/M metagenome (GOLD analysis project Ga0111226, IMG submission 80390) | candidate division TA06 bacterium DG_78 | reverse complement strand
TGTGGACATTGTCGTCAGGGGTGAAGGTGAGTATACAATGTTAGAACTCGCAAATTATTTCATCCGAGGTATCGGTTCATTAGGAGAAATTAGAGGCATTGCATATAAATCTAATGGAAGAATTAACCGCACCGCTGTTCGACCGATAATTGAAGATTTGGATAAATTACCGTTTCCAGAACGTGACATTCCCGATCTTGAAGGAATCTTAAATCCACGTGAAGGAAAAAATGTAATCATAACTAGTCGGGGCTGTCCAGGAAAATGTAAATTTTGTGCGGCATCAGCATTAGCAGGTGGGAAGTATCGTATGCGTTCTGTTGACAACATAGCCGATGAGATCGCAGATTTTAAACGAAATTACAAAGATCTAGAAAATATATTTTTCGGCGATGATACTATTAGTGCCGATGTATCTCGATTATTGGATCTTTGTAAAATGTTAAAGACCGAAGATGTGACATGGTCAGCTGAATCTCGAGTGGACGCAATGACAAAAGAACTGGCGGCAACATTAAAAAATTCTGGATGTTTAGGGATTCAATTCGGCGTGGAATCCGGTTCACAGAAGCTGCTTGATAGCATGGGAAAGAACATTACTCTCGAGCAGATAATACATGCTGTAAAATGTGCAGTTGGTGCAGGGCTAGGAGTAATATGTAGTATGATGATCGGACTGCCTGAAGATACTGAAGAGACTATCGAGCAAACTCTAGATTTTGCAGAAAGACTTCAGACGGAGTATAAAGCAGGAGTTGTTTTAGCGAGTACTGTTCCATATCCAGGTACATATTATTTCAGACACGCCGATGATTTAAATCTTCGTATCTCGACAAGAAATTACGATCAGTATACAACCATAATGCCAATAATGGACACACCGCATTTAACGAGATGGCAGATAAGAAATTTATATTTCAAAGCTTACCAGCGACTAAATAGATCTTTACCAGATGCATATAAAAATTTATTTATTACGCACGGAGCAAATGCTTTAGCAAAAGCAGCACTATTTGATTCCTCAAATTAGTATAAAAAGGAGGTTTATATTATAAGATCTCAAACCACTCTGATTTCAATTCCAGAATTTGTGAAAAAAAATTTCTTTCTTTTGTTGGTATACACTACATTACATATCATGATATGTAATGTAAAAGGAATTTATACAAAAATACTGTTAACAATTTTCATAGGTGGATTTTTACTATATGAAATATTTCCAAATGTAGTATTACTTTCATTCTTTTACACGAAATTTGTTTATGTCACAATTTTTTATTTTATCATCATCCCATTATTAACCGCGCTGGAAGAATCATTACACATAGCAGTATGTATTCAGCAAGGTAAATCAAGTTTTGTAAGCGGAATCGTTGTCAAATACATAATTACGAGAAAGAAACACCTGCTTGCTATGACTGCAGTGGCAACAAAATTTCGAGGAAACTTCAAACTATCTGAGAAAATACAGATACATGGAGGCGCGCCACTACTTATATTTTTATTTTTGTGTATAGGACTCGTTGTAGGGGTAATTTTACCACAAATCCATGTCAAAGATATTATGTGGTTTTGGTTAATTTTGGGTATCTTCCCGATATGTTCTCTATTACCCATTAAACTTATATTTGAAAGCGATGGTTATTGCATATTAAAGGACGCAAAGCGTCTCGGGGCATCAGCACCTCAAACGTTTAAAGAAATATTATGGGGGATGTTCTACGGATTACAGTACATATTTTTGGGGTCACGTTACACAAGAAAATTTAATATGAATGTTGTAGACGAAAAAAATCAAAAGATTTTAGGTGCATTTGAAGCTGTTCAGAAAGATAATTTTAAAAATGCGGCTACCATCTTAGAAGAAGCACTCAAAAAAAACTCAGATAACCCAGAAATCTACAATAATATTGCGTGGTGTTATGCTGAACTCAGAACTAATCTCGACCGCGCAATTATGTTAGCCAGAAAGGCGATAGACCTCAACCCTGCTGAAGCTGTTTACTATGATACTTTATGTTGGTGCTATTATAAAAGCGGAAATTTTGATAAAGCAAAAGATTGTGTGAGGCTGGCACTTAAAATCGATTCGGGTAATCCAATCTTCCAAGATCACTTAAAAGAAATTGAGAATGCGTTAACAAAAAACACACCAAAAAATTGGTCGATTGATTTACAAAAATAATTTTTGATTGAAATAAATAACCTCTATAAGAATGACGCATCAGCAATAGGTATCTACTTTTATACCGATATTCAACACTGTCATACTACAACAGCAAATTTTTGTTGATGAAGTTAACGTATTATATGTGATTATAAAAGAATAACTTGACAGACAGGGATATTTCTATATAATTCCATACATAAAAGGAGAATTACGTGCCGTGTGGAAGAAAAAGAAAATTAAGGAAGATAAAAAAGCATAAATTAAAAAAGAGACGAAAAAGAGATCGTCATAAGAAAAAATTAAGGTAATGTACACCCTGATTTATTTGCATTAGGTTGAATCATCCTTAAAGGGAAGAAAATTTCGTTTCGATGATTCAATAAATTTCACGATTTCCAAAATATGTTCACTGCATTCCTCGGTTTTCAAGTTTTTAATACATTCACGTATTGTAAAGGGCGAGTCACTGAATTGCCTATATACACGCTTGATGTCTTCAATTTCCTGCCACGAATAGAGATTACGCCTGAGACCTCGGGTATTCAATCCATATGCTCGTGCCCGGTTACCTCGTGCTAAAAGAAAGGGCGGTAAATCCTTGTTGAGATAAGACATTGCTCCCAGCATTGCGTATATACCAATATGGCAAAATTGATGAATACCACAAAGCCCTCCAATGGTGACATAATCATCTATCGTAACATAACCACCAATTTGGGTACCGCTCGAAATTACTGTATTATTACCGATTGTACAATTGTGGGCAATGTGGACATAGGTCATGATAAAATTACCATCTCCAATCACAGTTTGTTCTCCCTCACCAGTAGCTCGCGAAATTGTCGCATATTCTCTTATTATATTGTCATCGCCTATGAGACACCAAGAAGATTCACCATGAAAGTGGTGATCCTGTGGATCAACACCCAGCTGCACTCCCGCATGAATCGCATTACCTGTACCAATTCTCGTCCCTTTACGTATAACGACATAGCTACCGATCGTGGTATCGGCGCCAATTTCTACATCATCTTCGATGATTGCATATGGTCCGATAATAACAGACTTATCTATCTTCGCTTTTGTACTAATACTGTACAGTATCATTATTAAAGCAATGAGTCTTTCGTAATGTCAATCTCCTAGTCACACTTTAATACCAGCCATTATTGTCGCTTCACAAACAATATCATTATCAACTTTTGCTACACCAGCAATCTTCACAATCTTGCCACGTTCCTGTAATAATTCTACTTCCATAATAAGTGTATCACCTGGTCGTACAATTTTTTTAAAACGTGCCTTATCAATACCAAGAAACAGCGGAATTGCACCTTTATGTTTGCGTAGAAGCATGACGCCGCCAGTCTGGGCAAGTGCTTCAACAATTAACACACCTGGCATTATTGGTTCATTCGGAAAGTGACCGGTGAAAAAGTATTCATCGGAGCGTATATTCCTTTTTGTGATGATCTTTTTCTCACTCATCTCTACAACCTCATCAACAAATAAAAAAGGAGGACGATGAGGTAATATACTCTTAATCTCTTCTGTGTTCAAGTAACCTCCTCATACATTAATTACCTTTCGCAATCCCAACATTCTTTCAGTCGGAGAACCTCAATCTCACCGCAACCGTATTTTCCTATTTGAGAATATGTACCTTGAAAACCATGGAAATCTGAACCACCAGTCATTAATAATCCATCCCTTTTTGCTATTGCGTAGAATTTGTCTTGACAACGTTGATTGTGGTCTGGATGCCATACTTCGATCCCATAGATACCATCTGAAATCAACTGATGGATCAATGTATCGTCATTTATAACTCCGGGATGTGCGATGACCGGAATTCCTTTCCATGTTCTGATTTTTCGTATTGCCTCTTTAGGGTGGATATCCTTTTTCGGTTCGTAATAGGGAGCCTGATAACCAAGATATTTGACAAAAGCCTCATTGATCGAATTGACATATCCATGCTCAACCAAGGCCTCTGCAATATGTGGCCTCCCTAAAGAACTGTTCTGATGTACTGATTTTATGTGGTCAAAATTGAGTTCGATACCATCATGAAAGAGTTTGTCAACAATTCTCTTTGCTCGTGCACAACGGTGCTGTTTAAAATCTTCAAAGTATTCTAACAATCCTCCATCTTCACAATCAATATAATACCCCAAAATATGAATATCTATTTCACCAATATTCGAACTCATTTCAACGGCTGGGATAATGTCGAGTATGTTACAGGCCGCATCTTTAGTCTCTTGAATGCAGGAGACTGTATCATGATCTGTGATGGCAATCATTTCAATGCGTAGTTCTTTACACATAGTGACAATTTCTGATGGTGTAAATAAACCATCAGAATAGGTTGAGTGAATGTGGAGGTCAGCGTACACAGTCGTATTTCCTCGCGTGGGTCTTGTGATAGAGTATAAAGAGTGACTTTTTAAAGAAAAAATGAAGTCGTTTCAACGCTACCTTGGTCAACTACCTTGTAATACGAGTCCAAGGTCGTGACAAACATCTTCAATTATTTTTTCATCGATGGTTTCTTTCTTTAGAAGGAACCCTTCTAAGAGTGCATTATCACATATTGCATTAATCGTGCGGGGAATTCCCTTGGAGTATTGATATATTCTTTTCATAGCATCATTGTTAAAGAGCAGTTTCTCACATCCCGCAACATTAAGACGGTGTTTAATATAGCTGTACGTAGCCTCCTCATCGAGTGGATCGAGCACACAACGAACGGCAATCCGCTGATAGAGTGGTGGGTCAAGTTTTAAATAATCCTCCATTTCTGGCAGACCAAAGAGAATAAAGTTTAAAAGTTTGCCGCTATCTGATTCGAGGTTGAGCAGTCCTCTGATTTCTTCCATAATTTCCTTTTTTTGCAACATGTTCGCCTCATCGATGAGGATGACGACTTTCCTCCCTTTATTATTGAACTCAATAAGGCGGTGATACACTGCCGTAATTATTTCTAATTTATTCTCAGAATCTACTGATGTTTCTAACATCAAAGCAATTTTTTTTAAAAACCACAATGACGTGATTTCAGAATGAATGATAACCAGAAGGGTTGCCTCTATCTCCTTATCGATGAGTTGATCTAAGAGGCGTCGTGAAAGGGTAGTCTTACCCGTCCCAATATCGCCGATGAGGAGTGCTAAACCCTTTTCGGTTTCGACCGAATGGAAAAGTTTGACCAATGCCTTAGAATGCTGCGGTGAATTATAATAAAATTTCTCATCAGTTGCAAAACTGAATGGGTGCTCTTTTAATTTATAAAAGCTCTCATAGCCCATAATCTACACTATAAGTAGGTAATTTTAGATTTTTTCTTTGATGGCTTGGACACTTTAGATTTTCGTGGTCTCGTACTCCGACCTCTTTTTTCCAATTCTGCAGAGAGTTCGTTCTTGAGTTTATTAATTTTTTTTATGAGATCTGGAACTTTCTTATCGATGTTGTACGCCTGGATATAAGCCTTTAAGGCCTTGGTTAGATTACCCTCCTTTTCATAGCACCGACCAATGTGAAAATGAATGCCAAAATATTCCTGTGCTGGCCGATTACTCACCTTAAGTCCTTCATTGAGCACTCGTAGAGCATCTTCGATTTTGTCCCGTTCAAAAAAACACGAACCAATCATTTCGATCGCCTTCAGTTTTAGGTTTTCATCTTTTGATGCAATCTCGAATTCCTCGATTGCCTCCTGGAATAGGCCCATGCCTTTATAGGCAACACCAAGATCATAGTGAGATCGGTAGTCTCCTTCACCGATAGACTCAAAGACTTCACGACGAAATTCAGATATCAGTTCATCGATACTCTGAACAGCACCGACTTTTTTCTCTTCTTCTAATTCTGTTCGTAGAACCTCTCCGAGATCAATAAAATCCTTAGGGTGCTCAGATACTACGAGCATTTCGTTTGCCGTGACATTCTCAGGATCAACTTCTAATATTTTCTCATAGAGGGCACGCGCTTCGCTCTTTGCATCTCGACGATTGAGTGTTTCAGCCAAATCGAGCATGGATTTAACCATGAGTTCCTTGTCCCCTCGGAGTTTATTAATTTCTATGAGTTGCTGACGTGATTTTAAATCAAATGGTCTCAAATCAGCAATTTTCTTGTTGAGTTTCATGGCTTGGTCATAATCTTTTTTATTCCATGCGCCAAGTGCGGCATTGCGAAAACAGTCAATTGCCTCATCTTCAGAACCCAGACTAAGGTACAATTCACCCAACTCCACAGTCCGCTCGATTTCTGACAACTCTACTGCTGCTGTATCTTTGACACTGACTTCTTCTCTTTGTTCCTCTTCTTCCCTCAACTCATCCACATCAGGAGAAATAGCTTCTTCCGGGGGAATCTCCTTTTCAACTTCCTCATCAGGTGGTGCCTTTATTTCTTGTGCTTCAGGACCTGCTTCCTCTGGCTCCTCCTTTTCCTCCTCCTCTTCCTTTTCCTTCACCTCTTCCGTTTCCTTCACCGTCTCAGCAATTTCTTCTTTTACCGTTTCTTCTACTTTCGTCTCAGCAGCAGTGTCTGGAGCCGTTTCAACTTTTGCGGTCAATGTCTCTCGAAGTCTCCCCTGTTCGCTCTCGATCTTCTCTGCCTCCTTGAGAAATGCATCAGCTTCATCCTTTTTGCCCATCTGTTCATAAATTGCAGAAATGGTTTGCAAAATCTTTGCATTGTTTGGCACTAATTCTTTGATTGTATTATACGTGTGGAGCGCAACCTCGAGTTCGTTTTCCTTCATCTTTCTGTCAGCATATTCAAGGAGATAATTCGCAGCTTCTCCGCGTTGGTCAAGTTCTTTGTGTAGTTCGCCTAAGAGACCATAAACTTCGGTACAATTTTTGTCAATCCTCAGAATTTTTTTACACAGTGCTATTGCGTTGGGAAAATATGTTTCGTCTTTAAATATCCGAGCGCCTTTTTCATATGTTTCCAGTGCATCTTTTTGACGGTCATTTTTAAGATATAAATCGCCGAGTTTATTAAATAGAGAACCTTCTTTTGGGAATGATTTAACTGCTTTTTCTAACTCTTTTATTGCTTTATCAATATCTCCCTTTACTTCGAATTCGGCAATTTTTCTTTTTACTTCACCGAGTTCAGCCATTATCCGAATTTCAGCCCTAAATTAGTAATGACTTGTTCAATTATAGATTCGTCAATCATTCTCTTCTTTTGGATATAACCTTCTAAGAGTGCATTATCGCAGATAATGTTAACAATTCTCGGTCTTCCTTCGGAAAAACGGCAAACCAAATCCAGTGCCTGAGTTGAAAATATCTCCTGTGCAGCGCCAGCAATTGTGAGACGGTGATTAACGTATGCCCTTATCGTATCACTGCCCATTGGTTTGAGTTTGACCTTAATTGCAATTCTCTGATTGAGTGCGCGATTTGAGGCAAGAAAATGTTCTAGTTCAGGTAAACCACTCAAGATAAAAGAAATAAGCCTCGTATCAGCGATTTCAAGATTCAACAGCCCTCTAATCTCCTCCAATATTTCCATGTCTTTAATTTTATTTGCTTCATCGATAATGACAACCGTCTTTTCGCCACGATGGTATATTTCATTGAGTCGTTGCGATATACGGGAGATCACTTCAGTCGTGGATGTATTCAAGTCTCTCAAACCAATAAGATTCGCAATCCTCACAAAGAGCCAACCAGGAGAAAAATCAGAGTGTGTCAAAACTATAAGACCGACTTGATACTTACCTAGTGAATATAATTCACTTAAAATTTTACGCGACAATGTTGTTTTACCAGTACCAATGTCACCAGAGAGTACTGCAAGCCCTCTCGTTCCTCGCGCTGCATGAAGCAAATATTCTCGCGCAACAGCGTGTTGTGGCGAGTTGAAATAAAATTTTGGGTCAGGGTGATTAGCAAACGGCTCAGACATGAGGTTATAAAACTCTTGATAGTCCACTTATCCTCCTCGCACTCTACAAAAAAGAAATCTTCTCACCCTGATCTTCAATTTCTGGTATCTCCTCTGGTAATCTCTTTACCGCTTTCTCTTCAGACACTGCTTCTTTAGGTTCTTCAGGTGGGGGTTCCTCAATCGTTGGGTAGCCCTCATCGACTTTTTCTTTTGGTTTTTCCTCAGTAGGTAACTCTTCGGTGACTGCTTGTTTGACTGGTGTAGTACTCGGGACCGCTTGTTCAGTAACGGTCGGTGGTGATGTCTCGAGCAATTCCTTTCCACCGAGCAGTTCATAAATTTCTTTCACATCTTTATAGTGAGGGTTAACCCGCATGATATGTTCTATTTCTCGCAGTGCATTTTCAAAATCACCCACGCCCTCATAGGCAGATGCGAATAGATAACGTAATTCAACCTTGTCAGACTCTGGTATTTCTTTACTGAATATTGCTGCTCCAATGGCCTTTATTGCATCATTATATCGGCCCAACTTGATGAGTGAACCACCGATGAGTTCCAGAGAGCGCGGCCATAATTCTTTGTTTTCTTTTATTCCTTGTATAAAATCGAGTGAAATTTCATATAACTCAGCATCGTACGCCGTCTTCGTAAACACCAGTATCTTCTTTGCATCCTCTGGTTCCCAAATAATATTTCTTCGGAAATCATCAAACGCCTGTGTTACTTCGAAACTCGGTGCTGCGGGTCGCTCTTCTGCCTCTTTTAATAGGAATTCAATATCAGCAATTTGTCCTTCTAATGGCGGAATATCCTCAGTCTGGTCTTGAACCGACGTCTCTGAGTCGGTAGCGGCAATAAAGCCCTCGACTTCATCACTCAATTCCTGAAGAAACTCCACCCCTTCTTGTGCTGCCTCCTCTTGCGGCTCTTCTGAAGTTGCTTCCTCAGCCTCGGTGGAAGCGATTTCTTCTGCAGGAGGTTCCTCTACACGCTTCTCTTCAATAACCGTTGCTTCAGGGATAACTTCCTCGACAGTTGCTCCTGCCACTATTTCTTCGGGTTGTATTTCTGTTGGTGTCTCTGCAACTTGAGCCTGTTCTGGTTTTAACTCGTCCAGTTTCTTTTTAGCCTCTGTATTATCTGGATCAATCTCAATGATATGGTTGAGTACCTGTATGGCTTCATCATTATCATTAGTGTTGATTAAATCATCTACTGCTTTGTGAAATTCGACGAGCGCTTCATCTTTCGAACCTATTTCATAGAGAAGTTTACCGAGTTCAATGCGGCTCTTTGGGTCGAGTTCTTCATCGCCACCATCATACTTGGGTGACAATTTTTCAATCTCATCAAGTATATGATCATCATGAGCTTCTTCGGCAAGTAGCTTCAATGTACTCAACTCATCCTCTACTTCTTGTGAGCGATTAAGCGAGAGTAAAACTTTAACAAACGAAAGTCGCAGTGCGAGGTTTTTCGGTTGTAAATCAATAATCTCCTTCAAACCTGATATGAAAGTTGCCTCTTCTTTATTCTCAAGTGCCCGTGAACAGAATTCGATAAATTTCTTTATCGTCACGTTGGGGAAATCTGCCGATTTGTATAAATTAGCGATGCGTGAGATAAGTTCGTTTTTCGTTCTATCAATTTTCAGTATTTTCTCGAGACAGAGTACTGCTTCAACATAGTTTTTATTACTGCTGTAGATATTACTCGCACGTTCATAGCGGCTGATCGCCTCATCGTTTTTCCCCAATTTAACTGCAAGGTCACCGAAAAGCTCTACTGCCTTTGCATGGTTAGGATCCTCATTGAGCGCACGTCGCAAGATAATTTGAGCCTTTTCGAACTGACCTTTCTGAATGTATACTCTGCTTTTTTCTATGATATCCAGTGACATACTAAGCCTACCAATTAAATTATATCTGTTTTCATAACTTTGTCAAGAATATTTTTTCAATCTCTTGGTATGAAGATTCTTCTTGTTTTTTGAGCGAATCAAGTTCTGTCTTAACAGTTTCGTTAAATTCTTTATCTGTAATTGATTTTAGATTTATAAGTACATTCACGCGGGCAGCATTAAATCCGCTGTGAAATGAATAGAGTGCTACACCAACATCTGAAATCGCATTCTTTAATCCCTTTTGAGCTAATGTCTCGGCATAGGGGTACATAAACAGTATTTTCTTACACACTTCAAAAGGCGTCTGAGCAGCAATCTTGAGGGCATCCTGGATGGCGTTATTCTTTTTCTTCTTATCAGTTTCAGAATCCTCGGGTAACTTAAATGCCTCCATCACTTTGTCAAACGCATCTTTATCTTTTTCGATAAACTTATAGAATTCGTACGCCTGTAATTTTAAAAATCCATGAGAATCCTTCAATTCTTTGTTTCTCGTCTTATTAACAGTAATCCCGGTTACCATCGACAAGAGCGCAGATCCTAGTGCAGCGTGTAGCGCTGCAACGCTACCGCCCCCTGGTGTTGGCCGTGCGAGTGCTAAAACATGTAGAAACTCTAATATCGATTGTTTCCCACCTTTTCCATGAAGTTTGTATTCAAGAATCTGATTTTCATTAAACCGATCGAGTTGTAAATAGTATATCGCTGTATCGATTAATGCCTTCTCTGGCACGAGTCCAACAATTTCGGATTCTTTAATCGTAACGCCGTATCGCTGCGCTTCACGTTTGGCAGTCTCGAAGACTCGATAGAGAGGAGTTTTTGTGTAATTTGTCATGTTACATGAGATTTGAGCACGATTCTCTTCCTTCAGCATAAAGCCGAGTGATTTAACATACCGATAACCGCCACTTCCAAATCTGAGAGACTGCGCAATCTTCTGAGCAATAGAGACATCAGATGTAGTAAGGTTTATGTTGAAGGCAATAAGCGGAAAACGTGCTCCAATGACAGTAGCTCCTGCTGTCGGGTGAATCTTTGGCTCGCCAAAATCTGGTTGGCGAACAGGGTTTGTTTCAATCTCATCACGCAAGCCCTCGAATTCGCCTTTCCTGATGTTGGCGAGATTTTCTCGATCGGGTCGTGTTGCTGCAGCTTCGTAGAGGTAAATAGGAATCTTCAATTCCTCGGCAACACGTTTACCTAATCGCCTTGCCATCTCAACACACTCTCTCGTAGTAACATTAGTTATCGGTACAAAAGGAACAACATCGGTTGCGCCCATTCTCGGATGTTCGCCTTTATGCTTTGTCAGATCGATCAATTCTGATGCTTTTTTTATTCCTCTGAAGGCTGCCTCGAGCACTGCATCTGGTTCACCAACAAATGTTACGACAGCACGATTGTGGTCAGGATCTTTTTCCTGATCAAGTAACTGTACACCAGCGCTCTGAATTGCATCGAGAATTTGATCTATTTTTGATTGATCTCTTCCTTCGCTAAAATTAGGAATACACTCAACGATCTTTTCCATAGATTATCCTTCCTTTTTTTACTGTATACTTAACCATATCTTCGCCGAATTGATACGGAATTTTCTTATAGTTATCAACATCTAATATAACCATATCAGCTTGTTTGCCTTGTTCAATGCTACCGATTGTATCAGCAAGAGCAAGTGCCTGAGCACTGTTTTTTGTTGCACCTACTAATGCTTCTTCGATTCGCATACCGTATATAAAGCATGCGAGTGAGATAATCTTCGGCATTGAATAAATCATACAGGAACCAGGATTAAAATCAGAAGCAATCGCCACTGCCGACTTTGTCTTTCTGAAAGTTTTAATATCAGGTTTTTTATCAAGCTGCAAAAAAAACGAAACACCAGGCAAGAGTATCGGAACAACACCTGCTCTATGCATCGCCCCAATAGCACCTTTCGTAGTATACTCCAAATGTTCAGCAGAGACACACTTCAATGCTGCAGCTAAATAAGCACCACCAGAATTAGAGAATTGATCTGCATGTATTTTGAGCTTCAGGTCACACCCTTTTGCCTTTAATAAAATTCTTTCACTCTCTTTTTTCGAGAATGCAATTTTATCACAAAATACATCACAGAAATTAGCCAATTTTTTTTGTGTAATTTCTGGAATTAGTTCTTTGATTATACAATCGACGTAGTCGCGGCGTTTCACCTTCGGGGGAATAGTGTGGGCAAGATACGTCGGGATAATGTCGATCTGAGCATCCCTCTTCAGTTTGTTAATGACCCTCAGCATCTTCAATTCCTCGCTCAGAGAAAGTCCGTAACCACTCTTGATCTCGACGGTCGTTGTTCCGTGTCTGATGAGATGCGCTATTCGCTTCAAAGCTATGTGATAGAGCTCGTTCTCTGTTGCGGTGCGTGTCCTTTTTACAGTATTTGCAATACCACCGCCTGCCTTGGCAATCCTCTCGTATGTTACACCGCTCAGTCTCATTGCAAACTCGTCTTCCCGGGTACCTCCGAAGACAAGGTGTGTGTGAGAATCCACAAACCCTGGGCAGACGACACAGCCCTGAGCATCGATCGTCAGACACTCTTGAGGACATTTGAGTGCTCCGATCTGTTTGAAAACACCATCTTCAACAAATATTGACGCATTTTTGACTACACCGATCCCATCGGTCATCGTAAGAATTTCTGAAGCATTTTTGATAAAGACAGTCATTTTTTTATTCTATTCTATTTTTTGAATATGTCAATATTAACCCAATGCATACTACACTAGCGCATTTTCTTCCTTGACTTTCACATGAAAATTTATTATGATACATTAAATAAATCTTATAATGGCACAGAAGATAATAGACATTGATACAATTCGACGCTTTTTAAAATTCCTCAAACCGTACTGGAGAAAGGGAGTCCTCGCTTTTTTCTTCATGCTGTTTTCTGTAGGATTGCAACTACCCATGCCTTTTCTCACGCGTTACCTCATTGATAAAGTAATCGTACTGAAAAGTTTCCAACTGTTAAACATCATTGGATTGGTTCTCATCAGCGTTCTCATCATCCGTACAGTTTCTGTATTTATACAAAATTATCTCCTCACGACATTTCGTGGTCGGGTGTTGTTTGATATAAGATTACGGCTATTTGAGCATGTACAAAAAGTTTCTCTCACATTCTTCCATAAACGCGAGACCGGCTATTTGATGGCACGTGTCAGTAACGATGTTAATCAAGTACAAGGACTCTTGGCAGATACCCTCATTTCAGCAGGACAAAATATACTCACCTTTATTGCCGGCGTCATCTGTACCCTGTATATTCATCCGAAACTCGCACTCATATGCTTTTGTATTCTTCCCCTCTACCTCTTGTCTCTCCTCGTATTCAATAAGAGATTGCGCAAAATGAGTTACGCTGTGCAGGAACAGTATGCTATGGTGCAAAAGGATTTACAAGAGTTACTATCAGCAGTTTCAGTCATAAAGGCCTTTACTGGCGAGAAATGGGCAACAATAAGAATGTTAAAGAGGATAAAGAATGCCATCCGAACACAGATACGCCGGGATATCTTCAGCACCATCGCTGTCATCTCTTCGGTTATCATTTCTGCAATCGGACCAATTGTCCTCATCTGGTACGGATGTGCTGAAATTATGAGGGGCAATCTCACGGTCGGCGGACTCATTGCTTTTAATTCGTTTATTGGCTATCTCTTTGGGCCGACACAAGTTTTATTTAATCTCAATGTGAGCGTCCAACATTCTCTGGCTGCTGTAGAAAGAATTTTCGAAATGTTGGATATAAAGCCGGAAAGGGATGGTTCGAAAAAAATGAAAGTTGCAGAGGGCAAAGTTGTCTTCGAAAATGTCTCTTTCGCTTATCCCGAAAAAGAATTAGTGCTCAAGAACATATCCTTCGAAGCAGAACCCAATGAGGTATGTGCTATTGTGGGACGGAGTGGTGTTGGCAAAACAACACTCGTATTATTAATACCACGATTCTACGAACCAACACGAGGAAGGATTTTGATTGATGATAAAGATATCCATGACGCACAACTGAAATCATTACGGAACACTATTGGAATATGTTCTCAAGAAACCTTTCTCTTTTCTGACACGGTAAAAGAGAATATAAAATTTGGTAATCATGATGCAACTGATACAGAAATAGAAGAAGCAGCAAAATTGGCCCATGCCGATGTTTTTATAAAGAATTTACCAGAGAGATATGAAACAAAAGTTGGTGAACGCGGTGTCAACCTCTCTGGCGGTGAACGCCAACGTATCGCCATTGCCCGTGCTTTGGTTAAGAATCCCAAAATTTTGATTTTCGATGAAGCAACATCACAATTAGATTCGAAATCCGAACGGTTGATACAACGTGCACTTGCACATCTCTTAAAAAATCGTACAACTTTTATCATCGCACACCGTTTATCAACAATCCAGAATGCCGATAAAATTCTGGTCTTGGATCAGGGAACAATTGTAGGACAAGGTAGGCATGACGAGTTATACAGCACCTGTCATATTTACCGAAATCTCTATGATGAACAGCTTTTGAAAAAAACCTGAGCTTCCACATAATGCTGCTATCGTATTGAATTAAGACTCAAAAGTCTTTGATATTTCGAAGAAAAATTACCTACACCTCCCTAATCTGTAATTTGTATTAGGGATTTTGTTAGGGGGTCCCGCTATCATTGTAACAGAACTAAGCATTAACTGGAACATTTTGGCTCTGTCCAAGGCGCCAACAATAAAGAGGAGGTGAAAAGAATGGATTATCTAATCGAACCTGAAAATGAAGGTAGCGGTATCACCGGAAGGATTCCACCGTGGGGAGTCTGTCCACTAGTCTATCCTGATCCGATCTGTATACTCAACGGAAACGGATAATAAAATAACAGCCATTTCTATTTCATATTTGGGCTTGCCTGTTTGACATACGCTCTGTCGGCTAAGCCCAAAGATGGTTGTTATCAATCATAGGCAGAATAAATAGTATACGCACGATACTCATTTTTTAATATTTTATATCACTGTAATCAAAATATCTGTCCGTTTGAGATGGATAATTAGAAATTTCTACTGCTTCATTGACATACAAATTACTATGGAATATAATGAACGAATGGAAGAACTGCTTTTAAAAACAAAGATTATTCCACCGAGAGTACCAGATTACACAGTGAATCGCAATCGACTGATACACATGCTTCAATCCCATATTGAAAAAAAATTAATTCTCATCTGCGCCAATGCAGGTTATGGCAAAACAACACTCCTTACCCAATTTATAAAAAAACTGCACACTCCTTATCTCTGGTACCATATTGATACATCAGACCAAGATATTAATTTTTTCATACAGTACATTATTGAAGGATTAAAACGACATATTCCTCAATTTGGTAAAAGGACACGCGCACTTATACGTAATGCAAGTCAGCAAGAAATAAAACTCGAAATTCTCTTCGGCACGCTTATTAACGAATTGGTTGAACTCTCGCGTAAAAAGATACTCCTTATTTTTGACGATCTTCATGAAATTTATAGAATACCAAAAATTATTTCAGGATTTGAATACCTATTGAACAATCTGCCAACAAATGTTTCGATAGTGGCTTCCACACGTAGTGCTCTTCCATTTTCATTAGATCGCTTTCAAATCAAAAATGAAGTGTGGGAAATTGATCAAGAAGATCTTAAATTTACGAAAGATGAAATCACACTATTGTGTGAACATTTTGGTGGTTATACACCAAAATCCCTTGAGTTACATAAGTTACGAGTCGATTCTGAAGGTTGGATAACCTGTCTCCAATTTTTAATTCAACCTGCGACATCAAAAACAACCTTCATCAAGGGAAAGGAATCGCTCCTCAATCGATTGTACGCCTATTTTGATAAAGAAATATATGCTCTTCTCGATGACGGCATGAAATACTTTATTACAGCAACGTCAGTCTTAGATTACCTGTCCTCTGATGCATGTGACTTCCTTTTGTCTCGGCACGACTCTAAACACATTTTAGAAGAGTTGCAAAAAAAGCACCTATTTATGTCAACATTTGATATCCCAAAAACACAATATGCATATCATCATCTTTTCCGTAATTTTCTCACCAATAAATTGAGGCAAGCCAATCTCTATCGCCAATTTCAAAATCAGGCTGGTCTATATGCGGAAAAGAAAGGTGTTCTCTCTCAAGCGTTAAATCACTATCTCGAGGCAAAGAACTTCCATGCACTCGCTCGGTTAATCGAGGAGTATGAAGATAAAGATATGTCAATTAGCAAATTTGATTTGTTCAGACGCCATATTGAACATATCCCGACATCTATTATTAACAAGAGTCCACGTTTACTTCGACTCACGGGTTGGATATGTTTTAACAGAGGTGATCACAAAGGTCTTCAGAGTTATTACGCAAAATCGAAACGCTGTGCACGACAAAACAAAAACTACTATGAATTTTTCAGAACAATCCATAGTCAATTAGGAATTAAACTACTGCGTGGTGAATACAAGCAGGTAAATCGTCGAATTAAAACGATACTTCGCTCCAGACATCTCAGAAGCCGAAAATTGCAAGTACGATTTCTGAATATCCTCGGTCTTGCCTATTGGTCTGAAGGCCGCATTACAGACGCCATCGAAGTTCTTAAGAAAACATTAAAAGTAGGCAAGAGACTCGATGGTGGACGTTATACAAATACCGTACTTCATAATCTCGCCGCTGCCTACATCGATATAGGTGATTTTTTGGATGCACAACATTGTCTTGAGGATCTCGTAAGCAGACTGCGATCCAACCCATCATCCGTTATGATATTAGCGTTAAATAATCTGGGATATACTTTGATGCTTCAGGGAAATCTTACAAAGGCAGGAGAATTATTTGAGGAAGGAATCAAATTGGCACATCTGTATAATGATAAAACGATGTTATGTAATTGTTATCTATTCCTCGCACAAAACAGGATTTTAAGTGAAGAATTAGCACAGGCCATGGAATTACTCAATAAGGCATTACATTTAGCATCAGAGCTTAATAATAACATACTCCTGTCTGATTGTTGGACAGAACTGGCAAAACTCAATTTAGCACGGGGAGATTTATATCAGGCAAAAAAATATGTTGATAAAGCCGTTACATCACCTATACCAACCCTTCATAGAATTGGGCATATGATAACAAAAGTGGAAATCGAATTATCCTTAAAAAAAATTAGAACAGCGGCAGATATTTTAAATAAGGCGCGGTCAAAATTTAAAAAATCAAAATACAAAACAATGATTTTCTTTCTCCAAAAGGCACGACTTTACCTTCTCAAAAAAGACGAGAAAAAAGCACGTAGCTTTATCAATGAATCGCTCAAATTAGCTGAAAAATATTCTTACGACTTCCTATTAACGCATACATTAAAACGCAATCGTGAGATTATACAATTTATAAAAAAAGCAAAATTTAAATCATCTTATCTTCAACACATAATACTACAGCTGCCTTACTCCGATACTATCCCCAGTTCGATCGAGCCCGATCTAAAGGAATATGATTTTATCTTCAAGCTGTTTGGAAAAACACACATCTTCATACATGGAAAGGAAATAAAAACAAACCGCTTGCGTACTAAAAGATTCCAAGAAATATTCGCATTTTTTATTACTAATCCAAAACAAACGATGACACGTGAAAAAATTATCTATACATTCTGGCCTGACCATAATCCAAGCACGTCCAAACAGCTCTTCTATAATGCTCTCTACTGGATAAGGAAGGCAGTTGACAAAAAAATCATCGTTTATAATAGTTTAGGGTATGCACTTTCTTCTCAACACCGCTATTGGATCGATACCGAAGAATTTGTGAAGTTGACGAAAGCTGGCGACCAATTAGTACAGGATGGCAATCTTGGAGCTGGTCTCATTAAATATGAAGAAGCGATCTCCCTTTATCGAGATGGTTTTATGGAGGATTTTTATGGTAATTGGTGTCAAGAACAGCGTAAATATTATGAAGGAGTTTATCTGGATGTTCTGAGAAAGCTGAGTTACGGTCACTACAAGATTGGCAATCTTCAGAAAACAGTACATTTCTGCAATTGTATAATTCGTAAAGACTCCTATGATGAAGCAGCCTATTGCTTAGCAATGCGTTGTTATGCAGGTCTCAATGATGTGAGACCCCTTCAGAATTGTTATGCTACACTTGAAAAAACCCTGGCTCGCGAACTTAAAACCACACCGAGTGTTGAAACAACGAAACTGTTTGAAACACTCGTTAAGAGAAAGACTCAACGCAAAGCTCTCCGTTCATGATTTGAACAGAAAGGTTCACTGTTGACATTTGGAGCGATTTAAGTAACATTAATGTAGAGTATGTAAATGCACATCACAGGAAAGGGTAAAAATTTAAGCGATATCTTAAAGAACGTTGTCGAATTAGAAACACAGGGGAATATAGTTGGAGCAATTAAAGAACTCAAAAAGGCGATTGTCTTAAATCCAAAAGATGGGAATCTCTATAATCGAATCGGTGATTTATACATAAAAAGTAATAATACAAAAGAAGCAATTGATGCCTACAAAAAGGGTGTCGAGGTATTCAGACAAGAAAAGTTCTCAAGAAATGCCCTTGCCCTCTGTAGGAAAATATTGAGATATAACCCAAAGGATACAGAAATCGATTTAGTCACCGCAGATTTGTACTATAGGCTCGATGAAAGAAGTGAAGCATTAATATATTTATTTAGATACATCGACAAGCACCGTGCCGAACGTAATGTAGAAGAAATCATACATGCAGTAGAAAAAATCAAAAAACTTGGCACACCGAGCAGAGAGACAGTTAAGCGAATAACCGAAACATATGCTGCACTGAGCAGAGAAGATTTAGCCAATGAATTCCAGATATCTATAAAAAAAGAGGAGAAGGTTGCTGAGGAAAAACCAACAATATCTCAAAAACCTGCTTCGCCTCGAGAACCTCCCCCCCCTCAAAAGTCTAAGGAAATCGATGAGGAAAAACTGAAGGACGATATGATACGTCTCGATGGTACTATAAAAGGTGTTGAAACTGCACTCGTTGACTTACGCAAAGCGATTCGGCTCGATGAAGTAATTAGTGCCCTCGATTCATCACTCATAGCGCTATCTGATGAACATAAAAAATCGATTGCGCTGTTACAAAAATCACTAAATCTCAGCCTTGATAAATTACAAAATTCGATCGAAAATCTCAAGGAGCATTCGCGCGAAAACGTCAACGAATTGAAGCCCCTGTTTAATGACTTAGGGAAAACATTAGATGACTTAAATAAAAACCAAACATCTTTTGTGAAAAAAATGGATGAGAGCCTCATGCGTGTTGGTAGCAATTTTAGTACGACTACTAAAGAGGCGTTCGCAGAAATCAAAAACATGTTGTCTATTTATCAAAAAACAATTGATGTTATGTGTCTTAAATTTGATGCTGCGAGAGATTTTGATATTTCACTTCTAAACGTGTCTAAAGAAATTAAAACAGGCATTCAAGGGATGAGTGACTCCCTCACGACGTTTTTTTCATTACAAAAGATAAAAGAAAAAAGGCAGAATCTTTATACCTACATTATTATGAGTATCATTGCCGTAATATGCGGTCTACTCGTATTTTTGGTCTTGAAATAAGAAAATTAAGCATCACTTCTACTATTTGACGTTTACTTAACCCTAATCCACATGAGAAACTGCACGAATAACGCCACATTGCTGTGTTAGGGGTTTTGTTAGGTCTTGCGTGTATAATAATTATGTATTGAGCAGATAGGGCATATGCATATGGTTTGGGGTTGTTAGTATAAAGGAGTATTCAATGAAAACATCAAAATATAACAAATTCTTTGAATCTGATGACGGAACAAAGCTCGCATACAACTGTATGACTGGAGGGTTCGCTACCTTGACTGAACAAAAATACCGTCAGGTCCAGGATATATTGGCGTCTCCTCATACCTATCGATTTAACACCAAAGCTAAAAAGGAGCTTCGCGATAAACTCCTCGTGGGAGGTTTCCTTATCGAAGATGGTATCGACGAACTTGATATCCTAAAGGTGCGTAATAGGAATGCCCGTTTTGATTCACGACGCTTGAAGCTCACAATACTGCCGACCCTGAAGTGTAATTTTCGGTGTGTCTATTGTTATGAAGCGCGGAAGAATGCAACCATGTCTCCGGAAATTCAAAATGGTCTCGTTGAGTTTGTGAAGAAGAAGATCGAAACAGTAGAGAGCATGACAACTAACTGGTATGGTGGTGAACCGCTCATGGTTTTAAACATCATCGAATATCTACGCAACGAGTTTGAAAAAAGCTGTACTGCCAATGGCGTACAATACAATCCTGGAGGTATTATTACGAACGGTTACCTCCTTAAAAAACCGATTGCTCAGAGGCTGAAGAACATGGGGATTGAGACAGTTCAGGTCACACTCGATGGGCCAAAAGACGTACACGACCAGTATCATGCTGTGGGTATTCTGAAAACAATATCAATCAGGGTAAATACTGATAAAACTAACGCGCATCGCGTTGCTGAAGTGATGGACGCACTAGAGGAGCGCGGACTCAAGCAAAAAGTATCGATATACTTCGCTAAGGTGATGGCCCATACTGAAGCGTGTGCAAATGTCTCTGGAAGCTGCCTCAAGGATCAGGAGTACTCGGACTGGGAGGTGCAATTAACGAAGCTTGGTTGGGAAAAGGGATTTAATTTGACCAAGTATCCGCGTATCAAATTCAATTACTGCGAAGGTGACCAGGTAAATGCCTTCGTCGTTGGACCAACTGGATATTTGTACAAGTGTTGGAGTGATCCAGGAGATACTGATGAAGCAGTGGGGCACGTGTGTGATCCACAGAAGTATCAAGAAAAGAAAAAAAATGTCTACAAATGGCTCGCCTGGGATGTTTTTGATAGAACAGAGTGTCGAGAGTGCGACGTGTTGCCTATTTGTATGGGCGGATGCCCTTTTGTAGGGTTAAGAATGAAATCAAAAACACGAGGAGCATGCGAGGAATGGCGTCATAATCTCCTCGATATGTTAAAATTATACTATAATCATTACCGTCATACTTCTCAAAATAAGAAGAACCAGGCGAAGAAATAAAAAACAAGGGGGTGATAACAAATGGAGTGGATCTCTCATCCTTCTCAAGATCAATGCCCAGTACAACCCATGTGTCCACCAATTTCAAATCCAGGGTGTCCACCATGGGATTGCGGATGTATTATGAATGTGTACAACAATGGGTGATGAACATGTATTTCAGCATTGGGGTGTAGTTGAGAAAAATAATTCTTTTCAACACGCCCCAACTGTCTAGTGCTCAAATAATTTGTACACAGTTTCTGTTGTACTAACAGAACGTGTTCGCACATGCGCCATACGGTTAAGTAAACTATGGTATGGCAAAAAGGAGAGATACATCATGAACCGTTTTATCATGATTACAATTTTCGTATTGGTATTACCGATATGGTTGTCTGCCCAAATCAATTGGACTGAACATACTATCGATAGCAACTTCGATAGTCCTTATTGTATCTTTGCTATCGACCTGGATGGTGATGGAGATACTGATGTTTTAGGCGCTGCGCAAGGAGCAGACGACATCGTCTGGTGGGAGAACGATGGAAGCGAGAATTTTACGAAACACACTATTGATGATAACTACGACCGTGCGCGTGGTGTCTTTGCCATTGACGTAGATGATGACGATGACGTAGATGTCCTGGGTGCGGCTGCTGATGCAGGCGACATCACCTGGTGGGAAAACGATGGAAATGAGAGTTTCACTGAGCATACTATCGATAGTACCTTCAATGGTGCAAATTGGGTCTTTGCCATTGATCTAGATGATGATGACGATATAGATGTCTTAGGTACTGCGTATAGTGTAGATGACATTACCTGGTGGGAAAACGATGGAAGCGAGAATTTCACTGAACACACGATTGATGACAACTTCAATGGATGGTCTGTCTATGCTATTGATCTGGATGATGATGATGATATAGATGTATTGGGCGCTGATTATACTTACAGTGATATCATCTGGTACAAGAATGATGGCAGTGAAAATTTCACGAAAGACACTATCGATGATAACTTTGGCACTGCGCGTTCTGTTTATGCCATCGACTTAGATAATGACGATGACATTGACGTCTTGGGTGCTGCCAGTGGCGACAATGACATTACCTGGTGGGAGAACGATGGAAGCGAGAATTTCACTGAACACACCATCAACGGTGATTTTGACGGCGCCTTTTCTGTCTTTGCTATCGACATCGATAATGACAATGATGCCGATATTGTAGGTGCTGGATACACTGTACACGATATCACCTGGTGGGAGAATGATGGAGAAGGGAATTTTACTGAACACACCATCGACAATATGTTCAGTGGTGCCTGTGCTGTCTACGCCATTGACATGGAACCTGATGGTGATGTCGACGTCATAGGAGCTGCCTGGGATATCGATGATGTCGCGTGGTGGGAGAGCGATCTTATACCAGCACAGGATGTAGGACCAATTTCTATTGACATAGATACATTGCTTCCTGAAGGTACTATACTCAATCCTCAGGCAACCGTGAAAAACGTGGGCACAGATAGTGCGACTTTCGACGTTACCTGTGAAATCGAACCCTCAACCCCTCCATACAATCCAACCGAGACTGTCATTGATCTGGCACCAGGTGATAGTGTAGTGATCGTCTTTTCTCTCGAGTTTACCTTTGTAAGTG
>Ga0111226_1010_pt2 | contig 23283 bp, 20 predicted proteins | sample DeeMarSWOR152_54_FD_80390 | JGI IMG/M metagenome (GOLD analysis project Ga0111226, IMG submission 80390) | candidate division TA06 bacterium DG_78 | reverse complement strand
CTGAATCTATCGAATTCCAGGTACGAACAATTGCATTAAGTCCTTCATCGACATCGGTGATGTTGAGTGCCGTGTGATACATGCCAGCAAAAGAAAAACCCGGCAGGTCTTCAGTACTTGCCGATGACCTGATTGCCACAGGCCCATTTACGAGGAAATCCTGAAGTGTTGTTTTCAACTTTTTTTGAAGCATAGATGATAATTTTTTGTCGTTGCGATATTCACGAAAACCCCGGGTGGTTATGACAACAAATTTCGGCACCCTAAAGTATTTCTTCAAGAAGAACAAGTGCCATGCTTTCGTGCCGACTGTTTCAGTCGTTGCTTCTTCACGGTGTGAAATGACGTACATACTACTTCTCTTTTGAAGACAATCTATTTTCCAAATCCTCAATCTCCTCAGACAATCGCTGATACTCGTCAAACAGTTTTTTCGCTTTGCGCGGATTACTGATCATTGATGGTCGAGAAAACGTGTTGCGAAGTTTTTGACGCCTCGATTCTTTCTGGATAATTTGCTGTTTTAATCGTTCTGCTGCAGATTCTTTTGTTTTTTTCACTCCTGACGTACGGACTGCGCCACCATTCCTCTTCCACAGATAATATGAGTAATCGCCTGGATAATCACACATGGTGCCATTTTTTAATTCGATTATCCTCGTTGCAAAACTTGCGATGAGGTCGCGATCATGGGTGACGAGTGTGATTGTGCCTTGATATGAATGTATTGCTTGTTTTATTGCATCGACTGAATCTCTATCGAGGTGGTAGGTTGGTTCATCGAGGATTAATAGATTTGTTGGTTCGATCATTGCCTTGAGGATAACGAGGCGCGTTTTTTCACCTCCACTGAGGACATTAATCTTTTTGAAAACATCGTCTCCAGTAAAGAGGAATAGACCGAGAAATTTTCTGAAATTTTGTTGTACTTCTTGAGCAGCGTTTTTTGTAACTTCTTCAAGTACTGTGTTGGATGGATTGAGCTTGAGCAAAATTTCATGTGAAAAGCTTCCAATCTTTAACTTTTTGCTTACCTTCCGTTCTCCCTTGCTGGGTTCTTCATAGCCAGCAATAATGCGGCAGAGTGTTGATTTTCCAGCCCCATTTTTCCCAATGAGCGCAATTTTATCGCTTCGTTCAATACATAAATCAATGTGCTGAAAAACTACCTTTTCTTCATACTTTTTTTCTATATTCTTTAATTCTATGAGACGTCGACTGTGTATTTCTTCAACAGGGAAGCGAACCTGTATTGTCTTTCTTTCTGACTCAACTTGAATACGTTCCATCCGTTCTAAATATTTTTCTCTGCTCTTGACAAGTTTTGCCTTTGATTTGTTTGCCCTATTTCGTTCAATAAATTCTCTAATTTCTGAGATTCTCTTTGTCTGTGTCTTTGCCAATTGAAGCATGCGTTGTTTTCGCATTCGCGATTCTTGCAGGTACCCTGTGTAATTCGTACGGTATTTACGGAAGCTGCCGGTGTCAATTTCATATATGCCGAACGTACCCTTTGAACCCTGCAAAAATTTATCTAAGAAAAATCGGTCATGTGATACGATGATTATTGCGCCTTTGAAATTTTGTAAATAATTCTCTAGCCACTGTATCGACTCAATATCTAAATGGTTCGTTGGTTCGTCGAGGAGCAGGAGATCAGGTTTATTCAGAAGGAGCCTCGCCAGGATGATACGCATCTGCCATCCGCTTGAGAATTCCTGTACCAGTTTGATATGATCATCCTTTGTAAAACCCAAACCGTGAATGACCTTATAGGCTTCAGCCTCATAATCATATCCTCCGATTTTCTGAAATCTATTTTCCGCATCTTCATATTCCTTAAACAATTTTTTTGAGTAGGGGTCTTCGGCAATTGCCGTACGCAGTTTAGACAATTTTTCTAGATGCACATTGTAATCCTTCAAAACTTCAATAATGAGCATATTGCCGTGGAGTACAATCTCATCTTGCGGCAGATAGCCAATAGTCATGCCTTTTGCTTTTTTTACGTAGCCGCACGTAGGAGAGACTTCACCTATTATGATACGTAAGAGCGTTGTTTTTCCTGTACCGTTAGCACCAACGAGGCCATATCTGTCATGTGGATTTATGTTAATGTTTACGCCAGAGAAGAGCGTACGCTCACCAATACTATGTTCAATATCAATAAATTGTAGCATTGTTATCTTTCAGTCGATTTCTATTCTAATAAATTACCACGGTAAGTCAAGGCTAACCTGATTATTTGTTATAGAGATATCACACGATTTAAGATTATTATTGACTTTTGATTTGTTTTCATTATGCTAATTCAAGGATGAAAAAAGTTGAGGAGTGGAAATTCGAGAGAGAACGGATGGTGCAAGAACAGATCATTGCTCGCGGAGTAAAGGACGAACGGGTTCTCGAGGCAATGCGTGAGGTTCCTCGTCACCTCTTTGTCGAAAAAACATACTATCACCAAGTCTATAATGACTATCCTTTACCAGTTGGCCATGGTCAAACAATTTCACAGCCGTACATGGTTGCGGTGATGACTGAGCTCCTCGAATTGAAGGGTGATGAAAATGTCCTCGAAATTGGTACAGGTTCTGGGTATCAGACCGCGGTATTGGCACTGTTATGTTCTAAAGTGTACACTATGGAGAGAATTGCTGAGTTAACAAAAGATGCACGTTCGAGGCTCGAAAAATTAGGTTTCCGGAATATCAGTTTTATGGTTGGTGATGGAAGCATTGGGTGGCCTGATTATGCGCCGTATAAAGGTATCATCGTAACAGCAGGAGCACCAGATATTCCTAATGCCTTGATTGAACAACTTGATGAAAATGGTAGATTAGTAATTCCTGTAGGTCATGAACACTGCCAGGTACTCAATGTGGTGAAAAAACATAAGGGTAGAATATACCGAAAGGAAATTTTTGAGTGTACGTTTGTGCCACTTTTAGGTAAACAGGGGTGGAAGCATTGAGGGTTTTTGGATAAGGTAGCCCCGCACCAATTTCGGGAGCTGGCCTAATGTGGTTAAGGCGCTTGGTTCGGGACCAAGAGATTGGCGGTTCAAATCCGCCGCTCCCGATTTAATTAGGGAACAGGATATAGGAAACAGGGATCAGAAGTGAGAAGAGAAATTATTGCTGTCATTGGTGGTTCAGAGGTTGATCAGAAAGATCTCACAATTGCCGAGGAAGTTGGCTCATTGGTTGCCAAAAAAGGAGCCATACTGATTACTGGTGGAATGGGTGGCGTCATGCAAGCCGCTTCTAAAGGTGCGAAACAAGCCGGTGGTTTGGTTGTCGGTATCTTGCCAACTGTTGATCGAGAGAGCGCAAACCCTTATGTAGATATTTCAATCATTACAGGATTAGGTGAGGCGCGGAATATCATCATCGCCCGCACCTGTGATTGCGCAATAGCGATCAGTGGGAAATATGGTACACTTTCTGAAATTGCCTACTGTATGATGTTTAATAAACCAGTGATTGGAATACACACATGGAAGATCGATGCACCAATCATCCACGTTGAGTCTGCACAAGAGGCAATTGATAGAGCATTCAAAGCGATACTATAGTGAAAGCTCGAATAATTATTCAGGGATTCGTACAGGGTGTCGGCTATAGATTTTTTGTTGTACAACAGGCACAGCTCTATCAAACGAGAGGATATGTTAGGAACCTTTCCTCTGGTCACGTTGAAGTTGTCGCCGAAGCAGAAAAGGGAATACTCGACGATTTTATTAAACAGCTCAAGATTGGACCATCTTCAGCTCACATTACTGGAGTAGATGTTACATGGTTTGAAAACGAAGATGGATTTACAGATTTTGATGTGCGATTTTAGTTTTACACGAATGAACACGAATGAATCACGAATGGCACGAATAATTTTAGGTATTTTGATCTACTTCATATGGATTTAGCGTTTTAAAGTCCGTCTGCATCCGTGTTGTAATCCGCGTGAATCCGTTTTTCTGCGCAGCAGAAAGGAGGTATAATGGATCTTAAAAAATACATTCGAAACATTCCCGATTTTCCTCAAAAAGGTGTTATGTTCAAAGATATTACTACTCTCATAAAAGAACCGAAACCGTTCAAGTATGTTATTGACGCTATTGTTAATCATTATAGAAAAGAAAAGATCGATAAAGTTGTTTCAATCGAGGCACGAGGGTACATCTTTGGTGGTGCGATTGCATACCACCTCAATTGTGGTTTTGTACCGGTTCGCAAACCAGGTAAATTGCCTGCTGAAACACTCTCTAAAGAATATACCTTAGAGTATGGTTCGAACATAATTGAAATTCATAGAGATGCAATCAAGGAGGGTGAGCGGATTTTGGTGTTTGACGACCTTCTCGCAACCGGTGGTACTGTGCTTGCGACGTGTCAACTTATTGAGCAGTTAGGTGGTACGGTTGTTGGCTGTGCTTTCATTACTAAATTGACCTATTTACAGGGAGATGATAAGTTGAAGGATTATAAAATTTTCTCATTAGTAGATTACTAGTACCGTTTCAAATCGTTCGCGTCGTATGTTTATCAAAAAAATTTCAACAATCAGGGGTAGGATATTTATGTTCGTTATATTGTACGAACCTACAGATTCTACTCCACGATTAACATTTTCAATTTGAAACGGCACTAGTATCAATTTTTTATGAGAACAGGAATTGCGAACCTACCACTTCACCACGGCCGAGCGCCGCGTTGGTTGTTTGAAAAAATGGTTAAGCTTTCAGCCGCACTTATTGAGGCGATTGTTATTGCAAAGGGTAGAAAGGAATTTCTGTGTCGAATTTCTGATCCTTTTTGGTTCCAGGCATGTGGTGCTGTCTTAGGATTTGATTGGCACTCATCTGGTGTGACAACCACAGTTTGTGGTGCCATGAAGGAAGGAATTAAAAATATTTCAAAGGATTTGGGTCTTTATATTTGTGGCGGCAAAGGAGCAACATCGAGAAAAACACCACAGGAGATTGCGAAACAATCAGAACGTCTGTCAATCGATTCGGAACACTTGATCTATTCGTCACGAATTTCAGCGAAGGTTGATAATACCTGTGTTCAAGATGGCTACAATCTTTACCACCATGTGTTTATTTTTACAAAAGAAGGCGATTGGAGTGTTATCCAGCAGGGGATGAATACAGAAAATCGTTTTGCCCGGAGATACCATTGGCTCTCATCGCGTTTACAATCGTATATTTGTGAACCTCACACGGCAGTATGTTGTGATGACAGACACCCTTCATTAAATATGGTTGCGTCTGAGAGTGAAACCTCTCGTACAATTGTTACTGAACTGTCACGAGAAAAACCTGATAAGGTAATAAAAGAAGCCAAGAGAATTTTAAATATGCCAGCTCGCCATCCAGTCTTGCGATTTGATATCAACCCACGATACTTTCACAGGGTTCTCTTGAAAACGTACGAGCGATCGGCAGAAGATTTTCAAACATTAATTGGTGTTAATGGTGTTGGGCCAAAGACAATCAGGGCATTAGCACTCATTGGTGAATTACTCCACGGTGCAACGCCCTCATTCGAGGACCCGGCACGATATTCATTTGCCCATGGTGGTAAGGATGGATTTCCGTATCCTGTTAACCGTGATACCTATAATCAATCGATTACCTTTTTAAAATCGGCAATTAATAGAACGAAACTAGGCAATAGTGATAAATTGCAAGCTCTCAAAAGGCTTTCATCCATATAGAGGTTATCCCTATTTAAATTCCACAAGAGCATAGGTTATATTTTTACTGGTTGCAATTTGTACTAAAAGGTTTGATAATTGTTTTTATGATATTGATATCTTCTGGATTATACCAATGCACGTCTGGAATTTTGTTAAACCATGTAATCTGTCGTTTTGCAAAATTCCTCGTTCTCTGTTTTATTTTTTTTACCGCCTCATCTAATGTTAAATTTTTCTGAAAATACGCAATAATTTCTTTATAGCCAATTGTTCTCAGAGCATTCGATTGGTGATCAAACCCTCGTTTTAAAAGAGATGTTACCTCTTTTACTAACCCCTTCTTTATCATCTCGTCGACGCGCTTATCTATTTTCTGATATAGTATATCGCGAGGTGCATTCAGACCAATGTAGTATGGTTGGAATTGTGCTTTTCTTTTTTGTTTATTTATTAATGAACTCAAAGGTTTCCCTGTTATCTCGTAGACTTCTAAGCCACGTACTATTCTCTGCTTATCCTGAGGCATAATTTTTCCTGCCCACTCTGGATCGATTGCTCGTAGCTTTTGATACAAGTATTCGATTCCATGTTGTTTTAGTATTGTAGTAAATTTTTCTTTTAATTTTTCATCAGACTGAGGCAACACATGGAGTGGGTGGAATAGTGCTTTAATATACAATCCGGTTCCGCCGCAGACAATAGGTATATTATTTCTTTTTCTCACTTCTCCAATTTTCGCTTCAGCATCACGGCCAAATTGTCCACATGAATAGGTATCGTCTGGGTGCACAAAATCTATTAAATGGAATCTAATCAATTGGCGCTCTTCAGGGGTTGGTTTTGCAGTTCCGATTGTGAGATACTGATAGATCTGCCTCGAGTCTGCAGAAATAATTTCGCCAGAAATCTTTTTAGCAATTTTAATTGCTATCTTTGTTTTACCTACTGCGGTTGGCCCAATGATTACCAAAATTTTATTCATTACTACTTCATTGATTTCATCAATTGCTGAATACGCTATGTTGGACACTACGTCATCTCATTGATATACTCCTAAAAATGCAAAAACCTGTACAATTTTTTGCTGAAGTATTATAACAAGAATACCACCAATGCTCAAGAAAGGACCAAATGGTATTGGACTCTCACGACTCTGTTTGGTAGAGATGATAAAAATAATACCTAAGATTGACCCAATTAAAGCTGCGATAAAAATTGCTGATAATATAAGGGGAAAACCAACAAATGCGCCAATCATCGCTGTAAGGTATACATCACCCACACCCATAACTTCTTTCTTATAAACCTTACCACCAATTACTCTAATTAAGAGTATTAAGCCGCCGCCAAAAAGCATACCAATGAGTCCTGGCAAAAAATTACCCTTGATGATCTGAAAAATTAAGCCGATGAAGATCCCTGGCATGGAGATGATATCCGGAATAATTTGGTATGAAAAATCAATGCTTGAGATTATAATAAGAGAACAAAAGAAAAATACATAAAAGAAAAAATCAATGCTCAGCCCAAAATGAATGAAAGCATAGAGAAATAAACATCCAGTAATTATTTCAATGAGCGGGTACCTAATAGATATTCGACTGTGACATCTAGAACATCTACCTTTGAGAAAAATGTAGCTGATCACCGGTATATTTTCAAACCACTTTATTGGCTTTTTACATTTTGGACAAAATGAATTGGGTCTAATTATTGAAATTCCTTCCGGCATTCGATAAATGACAACATTGAGAAAACTACCGATTGCTGCACCAAAGAAAAAAGCGAATATATCGTAAATAATGATCATGCCGAGCCTTTCTCAGCTATTTCAAAAGAATTTATGTGAATCATTGCAATTAGCATTTGAATACGAAAATTCATCTGCTATTATATGGATGGTAACTATTTTGTCAACCACCACACATTTATCCCACGTTGTTTTATTGGGAGATCGTTACTACAAAACAGAGAAGGGGAGATTGCTCTCCCCTTCTTACAAGCTATCTTCTTTTTTTCTTTCTCTTTGTCGTCTTCTTTTTCTTCTTTGTCGCCTTCTTTTTCGCCTTCTTTCTCTTCTTCATTGGCATTATTACCTCCTTATGTAAAATTATAATCATTATTCGAATTTTGTCAAGTACTTTTTTACGTTATAAGAAAATTTTGTGAATGAATTAAGATTTTTCTAATAATGGTTTAAGAAATTTTTTCTTACAATGAAGAATTTTATTATTGTTGTTTTGAACTGAGTGGGTGAGTGTGTGTAATAACTTTTTAATTTCGTTTTCAATGGAGTGGTTATCAATGAATTTGATTTGCTATTGACTTATTGACAAATTTTGATTATGATAATATATGTTTATTTTATTTTTAATCTTTCTATGGAATATACATGACATATATGTGGCTGAATTGAGTGGTGTAATAAGTCCAGCAAGTAGTTCTTACTTATTGCGGGCAATTCAGACAAGCGAGGAACATGATGCCTCATGTTTGATTATAAAACTCGATACTCCTGGAGGTCTCGATGAATCGATGCGTGAGATTACCAAGAGGATGCTTAATGCGAAAATCCCTATTATTGTTTATGTTGCGCCAAAAGGAGCGAGGGCTGCTTCAGCTGGTTTTTTAATAATATACGCGAGCCATATTGCTGCAATGGCACCAGGGACAAATGTTGGTGCTGCGCACCCGGTTGGTATGGGTGGTGAGAAGATGGATAGTGTGATGGTTGAAAAGGTAACGAATGATGCTGTTGCTTATTTGCAGGCATTAGCAAAAGAGAGAGGCAGAAATGAGAGGTGGGCTGAAAAGGCAGTGCGCGAAAGTGCATCAATCGATGCTGAGACAGCACTGAAATTAGACGTTTGTGAAATCATTGCCGACGATGTGTACGAACTGATTACGAAATTGCATGGGCGAACTGTACAAGTTGACACTCGTGAAATTACTTTAGAAACCGAATCACAATCTGTAAAAGATATCACGATGACCATACGAGAACAGTTACTATTGATTTTGACTAATCCTAATATAGCTTACATCTTGCTACTATTAGGCATTTATGGCTTATTTTTTGAATTACAAAACCCCGGCATGATTTTTCCTGGAGTCGTTGGCGGTATCTGCCTGATTTTAGGATTTTATTCATTGCACCTGCTCCCAGTTAATTATGCTGGAGTAGCATTGATCATTCTATCTGCTATTCTTTTTATATTAGAAATATACGTAACATCACAAGGCCTTTTAACTATTGGTGGAATAATTTCACTGGTAATGGGTTCATTAATTTTGTTTGAAAGTGATGTACCATTTTTTAGGGTATCATGGGAGGTTATTATGATTGTCGTTATCATCATTGCAGCGTTTTTTACTTTCCTTGTGGCGTTAGGAATCCATGCCCAATTCAAAAGGCAAACGACAGGCAAAGAGGGGATAGTCGGAGAGATCGGACATGCTAAGACAGATATAACAAAAGATAGTGGTTCAGTGTTTGTCCATGGCGAGTATTGGAATGCGGTCAGCGATAAAAAAATTAAGAAAGGCAGCAAAGTGAAGGTCATTGGTGTTAAAGAAATGATATTGAATGTTGAAGAAACAGAATCGACATAAGACTAATGTTCGTTTTCTGTCTCGTTGCGGTTTTTGAGTCTTCTCTTTTTCCGCAAAGCATTTTATCTGAGCATCAATTTAATCCAGCAGCACTCTACCAACAACAATTTGGGATAATCGCTAGTACAGGTGTGAATTTTGGTTTATCTGAATTGAAAACGTATTCTCTCTACTCACAAATTAAATCATATAGTATATGTATCACTACTTTCGGTAATGAACTTTATAGAGAAAACATAATCGGATTAGGATTTGGGTTTCCTTTTATTAAGCATTTCGCTGTTGGTTTCAATATCTCTATGCTCAATTATTCGATCAAAGACCATTACAACCATTTTGGTTTTTCATTGAAGTTTGGAGCACTCTTCCAACATACGCCTTTCGATCTCGGAGTGTGGATTAATAATATCAATGTGCCTAAGTTTTCTGACATCGATTATATTCCAGCAAGCTATTCGATACAATGCGGGTTTCGTGCGGCAGACAATGTACTGTTTAATTTTATAATACGGGGGATTGAAACAGATTTACCATTTTTTAATATTGCTGCGCATTATTATCCCTACAACATTTTTGAATTGGCATTAGGCGTGAATACTGACCCCCTGCTCCTCGAGTATGGACTAAAAATTCACCTCGGTGATTTGTGTCTCGGTTATGCAGGAACCCACCACCGCCAACTGGGTCTATCGCATAGATTGAGTGCAGGTTTCGGTTTATGATTTTACTCTTGTGCTGTATATGCTTAGTTAGTGATGCTACGATATTCGAAACCGAAGAGGAGAGAGATTTCGAGATTATTATCGATGATATTGAAAATTTAACCAAGAACCCAATTGATATAAATACTGCTCACTTTGAGGACTTGGCGAAAATTCCTTACCTCTTGCCGGTACATTGTTTGAAAATCATTGAACACCGTCCTTTTAGTACCATCAATGAGCTAGTGAATATCCCGGGAATTGATAGAGTTATTTTCGAAAACATAAAACCATTTGTAACAATCGAGGCAAAACCATTCAGTTTTGAGAAATTAACCACAAGAATGCGTGTGATGACACAGATGCCTCATGAACAGAACTCAGAAGGCTACTACACAAAATCACAATGTATTTTAAACCACTATAATATTTTCCTCGTTACGGAAAAGGATCCCCATGAAAGTTCTTTTTTTGATTATTACTCGGCAGGTGTTATAATTAATGATAGGAACTGGGAATTTGCCTTTGGAAAATATAATTTAGATTTGGGCACAGGGGTAGTGCTCTCACCGATTGGTTCTTTTTTCACTACAACAGATTTTCGCGTTATGATGAACGAACGTGGTATATTACCGTATACATCGAGTTTGGAAAATAGTGGCTTTTTTGGTGCTGCATTTTCTGATTCATTTTTTGTGAAGTACACTGTTTTTTATTCAAACCAGAAACTTGATGGCAGGATAGATTCTCTCGGCTTTGCTCGTTCATTCTATGAATCGGGGAAGCATACCGATTCTTCATCACTGAGTCGAAAGGATAGAATTAATGAGGAAATTATGGGTTATGACCTGCGGTATCGTTTCTCAAATCTATTGATTTCAAACCGATCATACAGGTGTGTCTACAGTCCTGAATTTGTGTGTGACGATTCTTTTGCCCAATTCTACGGCGATAAATTCTGGATTTCTGCAATCGGATTGAATTACTACGGTGATCAGTTTGTCGTGTTCTCGGAGTGGGCGCGTTCTTTTAATAACCATAGTGGGGGACTTTTTGGATTTAGTGGTTTCTTTCCCTATTTTGATTTCAACCTCGCGGGGAAATATTTTCCTCTCGGCTTCTGTTCGCCAAAGGGGGTAGAGGCAGATGATAATTATTTTGGTGGCACCTTAGATATCAGTCATCATTCCAAATTAATCAATCTTGGGACGACAGTAACCTTTGATAATATGGTTGAAACAGATTCTGCGAAGTATGGGTTACGTGTTAACCTCGAAAAGAGTTATGGTGTTCTCAATACCAAGTTTCAGATACGGTGGCGATTTACCAGAGAAACGATGGATTTGTCGGGTGCACGAGTTTTTCTTCGTATTACACCAATAAAAGCCATTTTTTTTGATCTGAGGTTAGAAGAAAAGCATGTATATGATTCAAACGAATTAGACAGAGGAATTTTCGGTGCCATTGAGGCAGGCCTACTGCTAAAAAATATGCGATTAAGAGTGAGATATGGTTTGTTCAATACAGATTCTTACGCCTCCAGAATTTATGTTTATGAGGTCGATTTGCCAGGCATTATAAATAACCGTATGCTCTACAATGATGGCTATTATGGCTTTATCCATCTTGGTATCAAGCCAATAGAAATAATTACTACGACATTCAAATATTCACTTGTGCATAAAGATTCTGATACAGCAACACAAATTGGATGTCAAATTGATGTGCGGCTATAGATTATCTCATGGGAGCATATAACTCGTATGTTTGAATGGTTATCGTCTCGAGAACCACTACTCGTGTATACATTTCTGTTATTCAACGCACTCTTTGAGAGTCTCTTTCCGCCATACCCATCTGATGCTTTTGTCTTGGTTTTTGCATTCATCGCTGGGCAGGGTCATTATAGTCCATATGTGGTCTTCACGTGTACTGTCGTGGGGAGTATTGCTGGAATAATGATAATCTATACTATTGGAAAGAATAGAGGCAATGAATTGGTTCAGTTTTTTTCAAAATCTTTTCTGGGCAAATTCTTTCCCCTTCGCTTGATTGAACGGGCAAAACAGAAATTTACGAAACGTGGCGACTTCATCATAATTTTGAATCGCTTTTTGCCAGGAATGAGAGCACCGATATGTTTTGCAGCTGGTCTTGTTAAGATAAAGAGCAAAACAGTTTTTTTATATAGTTTTATCAGTGTTATAATATGGAATCTCTTCTTGGTCATCGTCGGTTTTTCGGTTGGCGCTTCTTGGCAAGAGGCTTCTCATTTTTTGAGAGAATATAATGTTATAGTGCTGTGTATTTTGATTGCAATGTTGGTTATTTTTACTCTGCTCTATTTTACAAAGAGGAAGCGTTAAGGATAGATAGCCATATATACTGGCAAAAGTAGAAAACTGTCACAGAGATGATGTCTTAAACATATCAGCTAAAAATCGTGAAGGTTGTTGGTGCCGACCATAGCGCCATTTTGGATAGAGGAGATATAATTTCTTCTGTGAGCGAGTGAGTGCAACATAGCACAGTCTTCGTTCTTCTTCGAGATCTTTTTTCGATACTATCTTTTTTGTCATCGGAAAAATATTTTCGACAAGGTCGACGATAAATACAACAGAGAATTCAAGTCCTTTAGCGCTATGGATTGTTATGAGCTTTACTGTATCTTTCCCCCAATCGATCAGATCCAATTCCTGGATCAATTTCACTTCATTCAAAAATTGTGATAGCGAAATGTTAGCATAGCTGCGCGCTAACGATTCCATCTCTTCAATATTTCCACCTTTTAAATGTGTCACTCCTGTCACTTCATTAATGATAACTGCAGGAGATAGCAGATGAGCATTTTCAATGTGGTATTGGAATATTTTTTGCGCTCGTACATTTTCTTTCTTTTTAATTTTAAATAATCCTATTGCCGTTGCAATAAACTCATCCTTTTTTATCGTATGACTCGCCTCGAGAAGTTCTAAGTATTCAATGAGTGGTTTTATATCGGTGCGCGCATAAAACGAAGAACCACCGATAATGGTATGGGGAATTCGGTTTCTTGCTAATGTATCCTCATATACTCGCGAAATATAATTCATTCTATATAACAGAGCAATATCTTGGAACATAAAAGAATTCTTTCGTAGACGTTTAATTTCTTTTACAATATAATCAGCTTCATCCTGTTCAGATTTTGCTGCGTACACTATGATATCGCCATTATGCATAGCTGGTATTGCTGTTGGTTCCCGCTTCATTAAATTATTAGCAATTTTTAAAATATCATGAGGTAAACGGAAACCCGTTGATAACGAGAATATTTTCACATCTTTATAATCTTTAGCAACTCGGTAGATTAAATCTTTATCAGCACCACGCCAGCCATAGATTGCCTGGTCTTCATCGCCGGTGAAGAAGATGTGATTTTTATAGAGCACAGACAGTAATTTATACTGGGCTGGGTTTATATCCTGAAGTTCGTCAACAAATATATAATCAAATAAATTTTTATAATACTCTTGTATATCGGGATTTTCCTCGAGCAATGCAATAGCATATAGAATCAAGTCATCATAATCTAAAATACTATTTTCTTTTTTATACTGTTCATATTGTTCGTATATTTCACAACAATACGATTCCCATTTATTTTTAGGATCAAAGCATTCAGGCGTAATTGTTTTTGCTTTTAGGATTTCGATAAATTTAATGACAGCGTTACTACGGTATTCCCCAGTTTTTATTTTCATCTCTTTAAAGATATTTTTTGGTTCATCTATGGTGAAATCCTCGCTGATGTCAATCCGTTCAATATCGCGGCGTAATATTCTCAAGCCCAAGGTATGGAATGTGCCGAGCCACAACTCATAAGGAGAAAAATGAGCACATCTCTGCAATCGATATCTAATATCATTGGCAGCCTTATTGGTGAATGTACAAATGAGAATTTTGGATACTGGAATGCCTTTTTCGAGCAAGCGGGCAATAGCATAGGTGAGTGTGGTGGTTTTACCACAACCTGCTTGGCCGAGGAGCAGTACTGTATCGTTATGTGATTCAATAACCTCCTGCTGTGTTGGCGTGAAATTAATAGTCTGGATTTCTTTTGCAGGAATTTTAATTCCTTGTTTGACTCTAATCTCTTTACCTCTTTCACTCAATCTACCTAATAATTCATTTGCAGCTGGTCGCACACGAGAATCTCGATTCAGACTTTTCAAAACTACATCTTCGATATATTCAGGAATACTGGGTCTCAGCATGCTCGGAACAAGAAAATTATTTTTATCAATTTTCTTTTTAAGACCATTGAGACTATCATCTAAGAAAGGTAGTGTACCGGTGAGTAGTTCATAGAAAATAACGCCAAGACTCCAAATATCCGATTTTTCATTAAAATTACCTGACCATGCCTCAGGCGCCATATAGATAGGCGTGCCAGCAGTTGATGCTGATATAGAGCTGGATTTAATGAATCGGGCAAGACCGAAGTCAGTTACCTTTATAACTTCTCTTGTAGTGATGAGTATATTCTCAGGCTTTAAATCACGATGTAATACCTGTTGAGAGTGTGCATAATATACAGCATTGAGAATTTGTGTTGCTATGTTTACTGCTTCATCGATGTCGATACCGCCTTCTGTTATAATATCCCGCAGTATTTTTCCTTTAATATATTCCATTACTAATACAAACTTATTATCAATAAAGTCAATATTATAGAATCTCACAATATTGGGATGGTCGAGAGATGCTAAGAGCTTGGCTTCGTCTTTGAGCATGCTGATTTCTTCTTTCCTCATCCGTGATATTTTGAGAGCAAATTCTTTATCTAAAATGGTATCGCGGGCTAAGAAAACGTCGCCGAATCTTCCACCACCGAGCCAATTAATGATTTCGTACTTACCGAGTCTTTTCAGGAGCACGAGTGTTTAGGTGGGAAATACCGATAGGTGAACAGAACTTTTATTATAGATGAGTGCCTGTCCGAGGAAACCATTGCCTTTAATTTTCTCGTTTGCAGTCCTATTCCTTATTTTTTTTCTCGCCAGGGCACATTGAAGAGCAGTAAAGAATTTTTTTACATCAGGGACATTGGGTTCTTTTTTTTGATGTTCGATTGCGTCAAGGATGTAGCTGCGTATTAATTTGTTTTCAAACTTATGATAGATTTTTGTATTACAAAAGATATCACAACCGAGAATACGGTTACCCGCGACTCCAATAAATCCGATTGCACTATGATTGATGCTCGAGAATCCTTCAATATACCGAGCAATTTCTTCGTTGAGATTATGATAGATGTCGTGCATAGACGAGGTTGTTGATAGTATCTTTGATACTGTTAATTTCCGGTTAATTTCATTCCAGACAGCGCGTTGTGTGTCGATTTTTTTGTGGAGACTCTTCATAAGAATCGTGCGTATCTGTGGATAGGCACAGTGACCAGTTTGGAATCCACCCAGGTCATCCCATCGTCCCTCTTCAGCACAGATAACTGGAATGCTTTTTGTTGATCGTGCATCGACAACACTCGATAGAGCGATGATACGATTTTGTAACGACCCGGTAATTTCCTCTCCATCGATGATTAGCACAGGTTCATCACCTCGGTTGTCGAATTCTATAGTACTGACATCTGGTGTATCGAACTCTCGAAATACTCCTTTGTTAGAAATTAGTACCTCATCGATCGTTGAAGCATCGAATCCATTTTTAGTAATTCCACTGATGGGATGAATAGTCAGGTTACGTAAGAAGATTGGTTCAGAAACTTTGGTACTTTCGAACACGTTTTTTAAGCCGACGTTGACCAGAAATAGCGTATTTCTGACCAACTCGTGTACCACGTCCACAGAGGACTGTAAGCTCTTACTCGCCAGAAAAATTCACCGGGCTGATAAAAGGTTAGTGTAGCTGAGTGTGCATAGACCTTTTCATCGAATATAGTATTATTGAATGCAACATCTGTTGCAACTTGAATTTGATAGTATTGTGCATCTTCGACAAGAGACCACTCAAAATAGATGTTCATAGCAATACCAGGCGTTTGGGAAAACAATTCGCTGTCAGCTGGAACGATGAGTTGGGGCGGAGCTGGTGGTGCTACGAGAGAATCCTGCGGTGGTGCATATTCATCAGGGTCTGTACACCCTGAATTGAGATTCATAAGGAAGATAACAAGCGCAAAGAGCAAAATTTTCAAGGTTATATATAGAACCTTCATTTCGAAAAATTATAACTAAAACCACATTGTTGTCAATATGACCACCCACCTGCCAATTAATTCTTGATTTTTACTGAGATTTATCTATAATTCAAAAAGGAGATATATGACACGTTATTTTATAACCTCTGAGTCAGTTACTGAAGGACACCCTGATAAGATTTGTGATCAGGTGTCAGATGCGATTTTAGATGCAATTCTTGAAAAGGATCCTTTTGGTCGAGTCGCGTGTGAGACACTCGCAACACGAGGTTTGATTTTTGTTGCGGGTGAGATATCGACAACCTGTTATGTTTCAATTTCTGACATCGTGCGTGCTCTCTTGTACGAGGTTGGCTATACTGATACTGATATGGGCATTGATGCGGAGAATTGTGCAGTGATTTCGGCAATTCAAGAACAATCAGGCGACATTGCACTCGGAGTCAATATCGGTGGAGCAGGAGATCAGGGGATGATGTACGGTTATGCAGTTGACGAGACACCAGAACTTATGCCCCTTCCGATAATGCTCGCGCATAATCTTATGCGTCGACTTACCGAAATTCGGAAAGGAAATATTGTTGACTACCTCCATCCCGATGGCAAATCGCAGGTGACTATGGAATATGAGGATGGTAAACCACTCAGGATAGACACGGTCATCGTATCGGCCCAACACCATGAAAGTGTTAAAAGCGAAAAGCTCCATGCGGATCTGAAGCGGTTGCTCATTGATGAAATTATTCCCAAGGAATTAGTAGATGACAGGACAAAGGTGTTTATCAATCCAACTGGCCGGTTTGTCATTGGTGGCCCAACTGGTGATACTGGATTAACTGGCCGTAAGATTATGGTTGATACTTATGGTGGTATTGGCCATCATGGTGGTGGCTGCTTTTCTGGCAAGGATCCGACAAAGGTTGACCGCTCTGCATCATATATGGCAAGGTATGTAGCAAAAAATCTCGTTGCCTCTAGTGTGTGTTCAAAGGTTGAGGTTTCACTCGCCTATGCCATTGGGGTCGCTGAGCCAACTGCAATCACCGTCAACACATTTGGGACAGGTAAGGTCGATGACGAAGAAATTGTTTCAATTCTCAAGGGGCTCCTTGATTTTACACCCCAAGGGATTATTGATAAGTTGAACTTACGTCGGCCAATCTACCGACGCACTGCTTGTTACGGTCATTTTGGTCGTGAGGGAGAGGGATTCACATGGGAAATCATTGATATGGCTGACCAGATAAAAAAGAAGGCAGGAATTTAATAATAAATTTTGACCTATTTAGTATTTCTTTCACACAACGAAGTGAGGGTGAATTATGAAGTACAATATTACAAATAAAAATTTAGCACCAGAAGGGAAGAAGAGAATTGAGTGGGCAGAGACAAAGATGCCGGTCTTACGATTAATACGTAAACGGTTTAAAAAAAATAAACCTCTCAGGAATCGACGGATTGGTTGCTGCCTCCACGTGACTACAGAGACGGCGAATTTAATGAGGACGCTGAAGGCTGGTGGTGCTCAGGTTTTTCTTACTGCCTCCAACCCACTATCGACACAGGATGATGTTGCAGCTGCACTGGCGACGGATGATATTCGTATCTTTGCTCGGAACGGTGAATCCCGTAGAGAATATTATGGTAACATGGCTGCGGTATTAAAAGGAAAGCCCGAAGTATTAATCGACGATGGTGCTGATTTAATATCGACCGCTCACAAAAAGAGGGTAAGTGGTGTTATTGGCGGCACTGAAGAGACGACGACAGGAGTTATCCGTTTAAAACAGATGGAACACAATAAAGTCTTGCAGTTTCCCATTATTGCGGTTAATGATTCTCTCACAAAACATCTTTTTGATAATCGCTATGGTACGGGTCAATCGACAATCGATGGTATTCTACGAGCCACAAATATGCTCATTAGCGGTTGCAATTTTGTAGTCGCAGGGTATGGTTGGTGCGGCAGAGGGCTCGCAATGAGGGCAAAGGGCATGGGTGCACAGGTCATCGTTACCGAGGTTGACCCAGTCAAGGCGCTCGAGGCACGAATGGATGGTTATAGTGTTATGCCTATGACTGAGGCAGCAAAGATTGGAGATGTTTTTGTTACGGTTACCGGAGATATTAATGTTATCACAAAGAAACATATGTTGAAGATGAAGAACGGTGCAATAATTGCGAATTCAGGCCATTTCGATGTTGAAATAGATAAGCCAGGCTTAAGGAAGATCACGAGAAAAAAAAGGACAATAAGAAATTCTTGTGATGAATATCAATTAAAAAATGAAAAAAAAATCTATATGTTAGCAGAGGGACGTTTAGTTAATCTCGCTGCAGCAGAAGGACATCCTGCAATGGTTATGGATATGTCTTTTGCAAACCAGGCTCTTGCAGTGGAGTATCTGTTTAACAATTGTAACTTACAGAATCAGATATATAATCTGCCTCAAAGATTAGACCAAGAAATAGCAAGACTTAAACTCAAGTCTATGGGCATTAAGATTGATAGATTGACTCAAGAACAGAGAAGATACTTATCTTCTTGGAAGATGGGGACATAGAATTAAAGATGGATATCAACAATTTTGTTGATTTTTTATTTACGTTGCTTTAACTTAATTGTAGTATCAAAGATAACAAAGGAGCCACCCATGAATATGTTAAAATCCTCAATTTTACATTGCACCTTTGGCTATCACATTTGTTTATTTAATTTTTTATTAGGAATGTTTAATTAATCAATTTCACTGAATGGCAGTGTTAACTTATCTCAAAAAACCACTCTTGATAATTTTTTTCGTTGCTATAATCATCCGCCTATTCTATATTATATCCGTAGGTAATGATCTGTTTTTTAACTCTTTTGCCGATGCCGGTATTTACAGTCTCGAGGCAACTAATATTGTTAATGGAGTGCAGTCGCAAGAACCTTTTTTCTGGCCACCTCTTTATCCATATCTTATGGCTTTTTTTTATAAAATATTTGGTAGTTCTTATTTATCAATTCTGATCTTTCAAGGATTCATTGATGCTCTGTGCTGCATTTTTATTTACTATTTAGGACGAAAGTTATTTAATAAAAAAATTGCCATTATCGCTTCGTTGTTTTATGCTGTATATATACCAGCTATCTTCTATAGTGGTTTTATTAGTCCTGATGCAGTTGTTCCATTTCTGACTTTACTTTTTATCATAACAATTACTTTGGCAATTGAAAAACATAGTGTGATAATTTTTTTTATTTCAGGCATTATATTAGGCATACAGGCATTAACTCGCACTAATTGCCTTCTTTTTGTACCCGTGTTTTTTGTAATTACAATTGTCTTGAAAAAATCGATGAAACATTTTCTTTTTCTTGCGGTTGGAACTTTATTTGCTATTCTCCCAACGACTATTAGGAACTATAAGGTAGCAGATGATTTTGTACTGATATCGTATAATCTGGGGATAAATTTTTATTTAGGGAATAACCCAGAAGCGAATGCTACATACTTCAAGCCCAACAATTATGATATTAGTAATGATTTTACGGGAAAGAAAACTGCTGAATTTGTGAATGGTACAAAACTCAAGGCTTCACAAACCTCATCCTTCTGGATTAAAAAAGGTCTAGATTTTCTAAAAGATTATCCAACCCATGCTTTAGGCTTATACATAAAAAAAGCAATATATTTTTGGAGTGCCTATGAGATACCGCAAGCTGAAAGTCTATATTATGCTGCGCAATATTTTTTGTATTTTCATATACCCATTTTCTCGTTTGGTTTTTTGGGACCACTTTCCATTTTGGGCTTAATTTTTATTCTGTTCAAGAGAAAATATTGGAAAAATTTTGGCCTTGTAACTAATGCCTTTTATATTTGCTCAATTTTTGTTTCTTACATGCCCTTTTTTATTATTGGACGGTTTCGCCACGCAGTATCTCCGTTGCTAATTTTGTTCGCTGTTTTCTTTGCATTTGAATTTTTGTCTATGTACAAAGCTAAGTCAATTCGTAAAATAACCATTTCAGTAATTATAATCATAATTTTGTATATAACTATTTTTTTAATTAACCCACGCTCCACTAAAGATTCGCTCTGTGAAGCAAAGACCCATCTAGGCATATGGCATATCAATGCTGGAGAATATGACGATGCCCTTAGGGTTCTCAATGAAGTTGTAGAAAAAAATGAAAAATGCAGTGATGCCCATGCTAATATTGGCAACGTATATTTTTGGAATGGATTGTATGAACTTGCAACAAAAGAATATCGGAAGGCTATCGAATACAACCCTAAAAAAGTTGAATATTATAAAAATTTAGGGACTATATACTATTATCAAGCAGAAATTGATAGTGCACTAAAATACTATAAGATTGCTAAAGATATGGCGCCACTTTTTGTATCCATTTATAACAAAATACAGGAAGCTGAGCAGATGTTTGAATTTAAAATGAAGCAACCTTATTATTATTATTTCGTCCTTGCTGAACAACTTATGGATTTAGGAAACTATCCTCAGGCAATCATATGGTATGAGAAGTCTACGGAATTAAATTATGTACCGACCACGGTTAATAAACTTTCAATTGCCTATTTTGCATCTGGTGATTATCAGAAATCGATACATCTTCTCGCTGAAGCAATAGAAATTTATCCTCAAGATATTGAGTTGTTAAATAATCTAGGCTATATTTATTACAAAACTGGTGATTCAAATAAAGCACATTACTATTGGCGGAGGTCATTGGCATTAGAACCCGACCAACCATGGTTGGAGAAAAAATTACAAACAATTAAATTTTAAAAACCACTGTATATTGCTGAATTAAGGTCTCAACAGTTCTATTCAAAAATTTTTACGAACATCATTCCTGGAAGTTGTTTAACTAATCCTCTCAATTCGAGATTGAGTAACGCATTCAAAATAGGCCCGGTAGGCTGACTGAGCTTTTCAGCCAGCGTATCTACATATGTCGGCTCATAGGAGAGATGATTCCAAATTGCTTGCTCTTCATCGTTTAATACAAGGTCTCTTGCCTCTCGTTCAACTCGTGTACGCTGAATACCCAACAATTCTAAGATTTCTCCTGCAGAAGTCACGGGAATTGCTCCTTCTTTGATGAGGCGGTTAGTACCGTGAGATGTCTTTGCGTAAATATTGCCTGGGATTGCAAAAACATCTTTGTTTTGTTCTAGTGCCCAGCGTACAGTATTCATTACACCAGATTTTTCCTTCGCCTCGATTGCAACAATTGCCCTTGCTAATCCTGATATGATGCGATTTCGCTTTGGGAAATTTTGTGCCAGTGGTGGCGTACCGACGGTAAATTCCGTGATGATTGCACCATGCTGAGTAATGGTCTCCATTAGTTGTTTATTTTCAGGTGGGTAACAAATATCAATACCCGAGCCCAATACTGCTATCGTTCGGCCATTTTTCTGGAACACACCGCGGTGTGCAGCAGTATCAATACCCCTCGCCATTCCACTTACGACAGTAACACCTGCTTGAGCAAATTCGCCAGCAAAATTTTCAGCTATGCTCTTTCCATAAACAGTTGCACCTCTTGTTCCAATTATGGCGATTGATATTTCATCTTCAGGAATTAGCGTACCGCGCACAAAGAGGACCGGTGGGAAATGATTGATACATTTTAACCACTGAGGGTAGTCATGTGAATAATAAGGTAAAACGCTAATATTTAATTTCTGTAACAGAGCAAACTGTTTACTGACTCTATCGTCTGTTTCGAGCAAACTAATTTTCTGAGCAAGTTCCTGCCCGACAATGGGCACTAAAGCTTCTCGTGATGCTTGCCGTATTGATGTTGGTGTGCGAAATTTTTCTAATAAAAGGTAGAGTTTGCTTTCTGTTAATTTTCTGATCGATAAGAGGGCGAGAAAATCGAGTGCCTCATTCATTTTCTATTAATTCTTTGATCCTACTATACACTTCAATGTCGATTGTTTCCAGCGTTATTAATATTTTTATCATCTGAGGTTTATCTAGCTCTATTTCTTGTAGGTGTGCGGCAAATTCAGCAGGCATCCTGCGGGCCATTTTTACGAGTGCCTGGGAAGCTTCTTTGATAACTGTTGGGTTATCGTCAGTTAAGAGAAGTTTTACAATGACAGCGAGTGCCCTCAGGTCGCCTATCTCTCCCAAACTTAAGCATGCTGAGGCGCGGGTAAACCAATAACCTCGTACGCATAACTTTTTTAATCTATTCACAACACGAGGCCCGAAGGCAGCCAATTTATAGGCGGCTTTTTCCCTTAAACTCCATGATGTATCTTCGAGTACCTTCAAAAGTATTATTATATTATCTTTCTCATTTGTACCATTGAGTTTGTCCAGAATTTTTAATTTCCTCTTAATGCTGGGCGATGAGTCCAATAGCTTTAAAATTGTTGCTTTATTTTGTTTAAATCGGATCTTCATTTATTTAAATATTTCACCAAATTGCTGATGCCCGTTCCTTTGAGAGCGGAGATATAAAATACTTTCTCAGTCAATGTGTATGTTGGGATATCCTCTACGAGATCAATTTTATTAAAGACAATAATGCGTGGTTTTTCCAATAGCGCTGCACGATATTGCTTAAATTCATTCAATAAACATTCATATTGAGATAGAGGTTCGGGGGTGGAAATGTCAATTAGTAATACCAAGAGATTGGTTCTCTCAATATGTCTTAAAAATTGAAGGCCCAGACCTTTGCCGCGATGTGCACCCTCAACGATTCCAGGCATATCTGCGATAACAATACACTTTCGATTATTTTTCAAAACGCCTAAATTAGGATTGAGCGTCGTGAATGGATAATTACCAATTTTTGGTCGTGCACTAGTAATTGCTCTCAGGAGCGTAGATTTACCAGCATTCGGAAGACCGACAATACCAATATCAGAAATTAATTTTAAAATAATTGTGAGGGTCTTTTTTTCACCTGGTCTGCCTTCTTCAGCATATCGCGGTGACTGTTTAGTCGAAGAGACAAAACGATCATTACCGCGTCCACCCTTGCCACCTTTTGCAATAAGAACTTTTTGACCATTACGTGTGACCTCACCA
>Ga0111226_1026_pt1 | contig 23316 bp, 24 predicted proteins | sample DeeMarSWOR152_54_FD_80390 | JGI IMG/M metagenome (GOLD analysis project Ga0111226, IMG submission 80390) | candidate division TA06 bacterium DG_78 | reverse complement strand
TTCTTGATTTTCTCAGAAATCTCACCGCTTTTCTATTGTTGACATGGTGTGTCTTATTGATATAATAAGGGGTTCGCAGCCCTGATTCGGCTGTAGGCACATAAAAATTACCCCGACAAAGAAGTCGGGATGCTCAACCCCGCATCTATGTATAGGTGCGGGGTGGCGGATTATTCGCAGCCCTAACTTTTTTTCGGGCAAAATAGTCCTAACTCGCAAAGCGAGTCAGGATCCTCAAATTTGCAAATAAATCAAAGATTTATGCAAATTTGGGAAACGCTGAATTTTTCAACCACATCAAAAATGTGGGAAAAATTCGCGGGGCGTGGCGCAGCGGCTGAGCGCGCATGGTTTGGCCCCGCACCAATTACGGGAGCTGGCCTAATTGGGTAAGGCGCTTGGTTTGGGACCAAGAGATTGGCGGTTCAAATCCGCCGCTCCCGATTTTAAAATTTGGTGCGGGGGTTGGGTTCTCGTTCCGTCGTAGGCGGAACAATTCAAATCCCACCGCCCCGATATTTCGTGCCGTTTCTTATAGTCGTTATGAAGCATCTAACAATATGTTCTCATTCGGTGATAATAGAAATCTCTCAGATTATTATCGTTGTAATCTTATGTAAATCACCCTGCCCCGTTAGATAATTGCATAATAGGGAAATTGTCAAATCAACTAAAAAATAGTAAATAACTATCTAACGGGGTGAATAATCGAAGATTTCTGGTGTTTTTCAGAAATCTTATAATACACTCTTGACAAATACTGAATGTTGTGTAAACTAATACTACAATGAATACAGAAAACCGAAGAAAGAAATTAATAATCAGTAAATGGCAGTGGCACATGATACTTTCAGTCATGGGATTAATTGCTGGTGTTGCCGGCGCCCTCGTCGTTTTAACGTTTGTCGTTGTAAGAAAGTACGCGTCTCTCTTACCGATCACTCCTGAGGTCGGTAATCAACTCATCGCCAAGTCAGTATTCCCTGTGATCATTATCGTCATCATATTGTTTATCTTAAGTTTTTGGGCAGTTCTCCTCATATCGCACAAAATTTACGGACCATTATACCGGTGCGGAAAATACATTGAGCAACTCATTGGTGGAGAAAAGGCTGGGAATCTCAAATTCCGCAAAGACGATGCAGTCAGTGAACTGAAAAATATCTTGGGATGACGCAGTACAAAAATCGCCGAAGAAAGCTCATAATCAGCACACTACAATGGAAAATGATACTGTCAGTCATTGGACTGATTATTGGTGTTTCTTTTATTCTCGCTACTGCCCTCTTTTTCATATTCAAAAGTAAAATTTCCATTCTATCAGTCTCTGAAGAAGTAATAAATCAATTTTTCTCTGATTCAATGCTTCCCGTGGTAATCACCGCGGTAATTCTCTTCGCTATAAGTTTCTGGGCTGTCGTACTCATATCGCATAAAATCTATGGGCCACTGTACCGGTTTGGTCTCTATCTCAAAAAGTTGCGCAACGGTGAGATTACCGAAGAACTCCAATTTCGTAAGCACGATGCAGTCAACGGTCTCAAGGAAATCTATAATGATCTACGAGGTGCGTTTGAAAAAACACTAAAATATGACTACAAAGAAATGATCAGTATCTTTACTGAATTACAAAATATCCTGGATAAAGTACACGACAAACAACTCAAAGATGAAGAGTTATCGCAATCATTACAGACCGTTTGCGATAGAATTGCAAATGCGTTGGATGTAACCTCAGAAGTAATAGATTAAAATAAGCCTCAGTTTGTTCGGCACTGTAATCTATCTGTTATCACGGTAATCGAGGTATAAGATTGAAAATCCTATACCTTGAAATAATTGTATCTACGTTAAGTTTTTAATCTTTTACAGTACTCTTTACCAACTGGGCTACCTCAGCTGGTGTATCACCGACTTTAATACCACATTCTTTAAAAACTTTTATCTTCTCGGCAGCAGTTCCTGACGTCCCTGAGATGATGGCACCAGCATGTCCCATACGTTTATCTGGTGGCGCAGTTTTCCCAGCAATAAAACCAAAGACCGGTTTTTTGAAATGTTTTTTAACATATACCGCAGTATCTTGCTCATCACGTCCACCTATTTCGCCGACAACAACAACTGCCGCAGTTTCCTTATCATGTGCAAAGAGTTCCAGACAATCGATGAATTTAGTACCAATGATGGGATCGCCACCAATACCGATACAGGTCGATTGGCCAAGCCCTACTTTTGTTATGTGGTCAACGATTTCATAGGTCAAGGTCCCACTTCTTGAAATAACACCAACTGAACCTTTCTTAAAAATATGGCCAGGTAAAATTCCGACTTTCGCATCACCAGCAGAAACGAGTCCTGGTGAATTTGGTCCAATTAACCGACAATTTTTATCTTTCATGTAGGCAGTGATTTTCACGAGTTCGATTGTTGGTATTCCCTCGGACACGCAGACAATCAATTTGATTCCTCCATCAATTGCTTCATACACAGCACTCGCTGCAAACTGAGCAGGCACAAAAATAATCGATGTATTAGCGTGGGTCTTCTTGACTGCCTCAGCTACTGAATTAAAGACAGGCACTCCTTCGACTTCCACGCCGCCTTTCCCAGGAGTTACACCAGCAACAACCGTGGTTCCGTAATTGAGCATTTGACGCGTGTGGAAACTTCCATCGCGACCTGTTATCCCTTGAACGAGGAGTTTCGTGTTCTTATCGACTAATATACTCATCTGTTGCTCCTTTCAGCTATTTCAGCAGTTCAAGTGCTTTTTTCGCACCCTCATCCATTGTCGTAGCAAAAACTAATCCTGCTGTTTTTAGAATCTCCATTGCCTTCTCTTCATTTGTTCCAGTTAATCGGGCAACAATCGGTTGTTTAATGTTCAACTCCCTCTTTGCCTGTAAGATACCATTAGCAACATCATCGCAGCGGGTGATACCGCCAAAAATATTAAAGAAAATAACCTTCACATTCTTATCTTTTAAGAGGATATCCAGAGCATTCTTCACCTTCTCAGGAGAAGAAGATCCACCGATATCCAAGAAATTTGCGGGTTCACCACCAAAGTGCTTGACCAAGTCCATTGTTGCCATTGCCAAACCAGCGCCGTTAACCACACAACCGATATCACCGTCTAACTTAACATAGGAAAGGTCACACTCGCGTGCGCGAAGTTCGTTTGCATCTTCACTCTCTCTGTCTCGCATTGCTGCAACATCAGCGTGACGGTAAAGCCCATTATCATCAAAATTTATTTTTGCATCCAGGGCAATGAGCTGTCCTGTTTGGTCAATCACCAATGGGTTGATTTCAACGAGCGAAGCATCGAGATGAGTAAAAATCTTGTAGAGTTTTTGCGCTATTGATGCACAGCCAAATGCTTTCTTGGGATCGTCATACAGAAATAATCCTACGGCACGTGCGTGATGGTCCATTAAACCTAAGAGGGGATCTGCATACACCTTATAGATTGCCTCAGGATTTTTCCGAGCCACCTCTTCAATCTCAACACCACCTTCTTTACACGCCATAACCACAGTTTTCTTCTCAGTCCGGTCAATGATAATACCGAGATACGCTTCATGAGTAATTGCGACCGCCTCTGAAACCAAAACTTTTTTCACGGGAATACCCTTTATCTCCATCCCTAAGATTTGCTGGGCGTACTGTTTGGCTTCGTCTCCGTTCTTGGCAACCTTGATGCCACCAGCCTTGCCACGTCCGCCCACCATGACCTGTGCCTTAATAACGCAGGGCGTGCCAATCTCTCTTGATGCGGCAATTACCTCAGTAACATCTTTGCAGACCTTTTCTTTTGGTGTAGGAATCCCATATTTCTTGAAAATCTCCTTCGCTTGATACTCATGAACCTTCAACACATCCTCCTCTCGTGGATGTGGTTACTGACCACATCCTTGATTACAGTGATGAAATTTTGATTACGACGATGAAAATCATTAAAAATTTGGCCCACGTATTATTTAAGTATCTATGTTCTCTACTGTCCTGGATTTATGATGAACATTGTTACTCCAATAGCATAGCTAAAATTTATGGAAAGTCAATGATTATCCCGCATTACTCTTTTAGATCATCAGTCCACTCTGGTACGATAATTCGGTAAATCGTATCGATTGTCTGTTGGAACCCGGAATCGAGCCCTCTCTTTTTGAGCTCTTCGAGTGCGTGCCGGTATTCTTGCGCTGTGATACGGCGGTTGATTTCTGGAAAATGGTCAGCCCGGAATGTCGGATAGTATTGCGCCATGGCATTGACCACAGTCTTGTCTGAAAGTTCCTGACTGATAAACTCAAAACATTGTGCACTTCCAGCAATATCTTTTGGTAATACGAGATGACGAATTAAGAGACCTTTTTTTGCAATACCGTTTTCCACTACCAAATCACCGACCTGGCGATACATTTCTTTCAATGCAGGTCTCACTCTATCCCAGTAATCAGGACACTGAGAATATTTTTCTGCGTGTTTATTGTCGGCATATTTTATGTCTGGCATATAGATATCAATGATGCCATCCAAAAGTTGTAATGTTTCTACTGATTCATAACCTCCGCAGTTGTAGACGAGCGGTAGGTATAACCCTTTTTTCTGGGCAATACTCAACGCCTCAACTATTTGCGGAACCCACGGAGTTGGTGTTACAAAATTGATGTTGTGGCAACCTAGAGCTTGTAAGTCGATCATCATCTCAGCAAGTTGTTCTACGGTCACCTCTCGACCCATACCCAATTGGCTGATTTCATAATTCTGGCAGTAACAACAGTGGAGATTACAATAGGTAAAAAAAATTGTGCCGCTCGGGATGTGTTTCTAACGGGGTAAACCTTCACGCCAGCTTTACAATTCCCAAATTCACCTTGTAACCGATCCACCCCACATTCTCTTGGACAGACCCGACAAGGTGCAAGGAGTTTGTAAAATTCATCAGTTATTTCTTTTGTAATTTTTTTCATTTACATTGGTCTACGGCTTTGGGTTAAGAAACTGGATTTTAAGTCTTTAATCTAGCGTCCAAACTCTAACCCATCTACTATTCTTCTCCTTGTCTCCCTATCGCCTAGTCTCCTTGTCACCCCGTCACCATTTCTCCCTATCGATCTTTTGTTTTTTCTGCCTTCTCTCCGCCTTCTTTTGCCTTCTTCCCGCCTTCTTCTGCCTTCTTAGATGATAATTCCCATATTTATAATATGCTGCACATGAACCTTCAGATGAAACCATACACGGACCAATTGGCGACAATGGTGTACACGCTTTCCCAAAGAGTACACAGTCTGGAGGTATATTCAATCCCAATAAAACTTTTCCACAGATGCATCCAGCTGGCTCACGTGCTTTTGCAACCTCTACCTCAAATTTTCTCGACGCATCATATTTTCTATAGCGGGGTCTCAGAGCCAACCCTGATTGTAGGATCATACCAATACCTCGCCAGAGTGCATCACATGGTTCAAATACCTCACGTAATATCTCCTGCGCCTTTTTGTTACCTTCAGGGCTCACCACTCTGCGATATCCGATATCAATTCTGGCATCCTTCTGTGCAATCTGCTTCACGAGGCTGAAGATACCTCCTAAGATATCAATCGGCTCAAAACCAGTTATACAACCGGAAATATGGTATTTTGTCGCAAGAAATTCATACGGCTGCGAGCCTATGATTGTCGACACATGACCAGGCAAGATAAATCCCTGAACATTGATCTGCGGATTTTGGGCAATGAACTCGAGCGCAGGTGGAATACACTTGAATGCTGGAAGTATGTAGAAATTTTTCACGGCATTCTTTTCTGCTGAGAGAATTGTCGCTGCAACTGTTGGCGATGTCGTTTCAAAACCAACACCAATAAAAATGACATTCTCCTGTGGATTTGCTTGTGCAATCTGCAATGCATCGAGTGGAGAATAGACAATCTTTGGAGAAAACATTTCGAGACTCGATGCAGAACCAGGCACTCTTACCATATCACCAAACGTTGTGATGATAACTCCTCTGAGTTGGGCGAGTGCTATTGCATAGTCTATTGTTTCCTGTGGAGTAACGCATACTGGACAGCCTGGGCCAGATAAGAGCCTTATGTTCTCTGGCATGAGCCCACGAAGACCTGCCTTTGCTATTGCCATTGTGTGGGTACCGCATACCTCCATCAAATTAATATCGACGTTGTTGAACCGTGTAATCTCATCAATAATTTTACGTGCAATGTTTTCCATTAGGATTTAGATAAATTGATCACACAATAGGGTATCAGCAATGGAAATTTTCTACGAACGGCTATAATTACTTCTTCCCAGTGTCTCGGACGTAGAGCTGAATCTTATTTCTCCCAGCTCCCTTTGCTACATAGAGAGCTTCATCAGCAGCCTTGATTAATTCAACCATTGTATTTCCATCTTCAGGATATGATGAGATGCCCGCTGAAAAGGTTACTCTCTCCCCCTCTTTTACACGGACAAAATCAGCCTTATCCAGTTCTCGCAAAAGGATATTCAATATATCAGCAACATTTTTTTTCTTGCTATTTGGACACATGACAATAAATTCATCACCGCCGTATCGGGCAAAGATTGAGGGTTTATAAAAATACTTGGCAAAAATTTTTGCCAGGTCAATGAGTAGTTTGTCGCCAGCTTGATGACCGAATGTATCGTTATAATTTTTAAATTTGTCGAGATCGATAATTGCTATCGACAAGTCACGTCGTAATTTTTTTGCTTCGATTAACGCTTCCTGAAGTCGGTCTTTAAAATAGCCTACGTTAAATATTTTTGTTAAGGGATCAATGGATGCAAGATTTTGGAACACTTTGAGATCCCACGTATTTTTGAGCGACACAGCAGCAATTTTTGAAACAACACCGAGCAAATTTTTCTCGCGTTCTTTAAAATCTGCATCCCGACCAATTGCAATAACACCATAGAGGTTATCATGGAAAACAACAGGATAACAGATGTCTGGCTTGAATATCGGGTAGGGTTCTTGTACTCGCAACATTTCAGCTTCTCGGTTGCCCACGGGTAACCGTTTTTCAGCAGTCACGCCGACTCTTCCATCTCCTAAATTATAGAGAAGTTTTGGTAGCCAGTTCTCATTGAGGCCATATTGAGTAACGACATACAACCGCTTATTCTGTGCATCCCAGAAAAAGACTGCAATCTCTCTCGCATCCAAATACTCACGTAAAAAATCTCGAGCAGTCTTTGCAATTTCTATTGGGTTTAATATTTCAGTGAGTCGTATCATCGATGATGAAAAGAGAAGGTCTAGTTTATTTATTCGCTTCGATTCATTCCTCATCAGAAGATTATCCTCACGTTGTCTTTTCAGCTCATCTTCGAGGGTACCATACTGTTTTTTCATTTGTCTGATAGTATGTGCTCTCGTCTTAGAAATTGCCGCAGTTGTAATCAAGAGTATAATCGCAATAAGAGCAATAAACCCTAATATTGTCACCATTAAGCTAACAGGCATTTCCATATCAAAAATTTTATCTATTTCTATTGGAATGTCAATAATATTAAGCACTCAAACAAACCTCTTGACAAATTTGAAACTATGTATATAATTGGAAGATTTAATTGGAAAAAGGGCATATTCTCTATGTGTTATGCTTATTGCTCTACTATTTTTATTAATAACTTTAGGTAAGTTAGTGAAGAAATGATAACAATACACAAGGAGGTATAATGAAAGTTGTCATAGTCTTAGCAATAGCAGTATCGCTATCCTTTGCATTGATACCATGGTCATTCAGGTATCAATCAACCGCTAATCTCTGGGAAGATGATTATGATCTCATCTTTGATCCAGCACGAATCCCAGAGATTGAAGGCTCGAGGGTCTGGACTGGTCTGTCGAACTTTGTGACCGGAGGTGAGAACCTCTTCTCGAATGGCAGTGTACCATTTATGCTGCTCGGTGGTTCGACTCACTTCATGGGTCTCTTTCCTGCCGCTGTCATTGACAGAAGCAGCATGAAGGATGCCCTCTTCACTGGTCTCGAAGATCCATTCGAGGGCCTCATCTATGGCGAAGGTGAAGTGTCAACAGTAACCTGGCAAGATGTTGATAATGATGGCGACATCGATGCCCAGACCACTGAAACCGAACGACGCGTTGCGTATGATAAAAATGACATCGCAGATTACTATGCTGGTATTGGTTACCAAGCAGAGGGCTGGAGATTCGGTGTCGGATTTATGCGCCAAGAATCCAAAAATACCTACACTGACCCGGAAAACAACTTCAACTACGACCTCGTAGCAGAAGATTTAACTGATGGACCCTTCTTCATAGAAAGGGCATCTGCAGTTGGTGATGAAATCTTCAGTTCTGCTGACAATGAGTTCAGACTCAGCTTCTGGTATGATACTGAAGGCTGGAGTCTCGGACTCATGGGTGGTTATGGCATGTTTAACTGGGATACTGAGGCACTCATTATCGGCGATTCAGTAGTCTATCATTTTACTGCTGATCCAGATGACAGCTTAGGTGGTGACTACACAATTGCATCGCTGTATGATTCACTCGATACGCCAGAGTCAGGCACACGGATTCCTGTGCGTCTCGCACTCTTCTACGACTACACTGAGACTGCCCAGGGAAGATTCTGGGTTGGCTACACCATGCAATCACATAGTTATACAGAAGGTGCAATAGACTTTGTGAATATGATGAGTGAAGATATCTACACCGATTCAACCTGGCGCTACGACACGACCTGGACCACCTATACAGGCGAGGGTAGTAATAATACCATCACGGTTGGAACCCACCAGCTCTTCAATGTCAATGACAGACTCAACCTCGGCTTCGGCGTTATTTGGAACAGCTCAACAGTCTTCGATTCGACCTTAGAAGTTCACAATATGGTCGGTGTTGAGGATTATGATACAGCTGACACGACTACCAACGATTACGATTATGTCCGGACAGTCACCTCGAGTGAAACCTGGGTCTGCATGACTGATGGCAGTACGATGTCATTTGCATTCCCAGTCGGGGTTGAATTCTACGTTATCAATCCTAAATTGTGCGTCAGGCTCGGTGCCACGCACAGATTACAGTTTAGCGATATGACGTATACAGACGAGATGGTTGCTTATGACCCGACGACGGTTCACGAGGAATGGGGTAGTGGTGTAGACACGACATATTATCAAGACTCTGGTGATATACCGAGTTCAATCGAAACGATCGAGACGACAACGTCCAGTACAAACTATGCCTTTGGTGTCGGCTGGAAGGTCAATGATAATCTGCAGCTCGACTTCATGGGCTTTACCAAGCTCACTGATATGACGAGCTGGGAACTCTCTGCAACATTGCATTTTGATTAATGCAGATACAAAAAAGGGAAGGGCAGAACGCCCTTCCCTTTTTTTATTTATTTATATAACCTCATTTTAACACATTTTGTAACGTGGATTTAAAACAATACCAGAAACTCATTGAAAAATTATATTTTAGAAAAGATTCACAAAGAGGATTACACAAAACTTTCAACTGGTTCATTGAAGAGATTGGTGAATTTTCGCGAGCAATGAGAAAAGGGGATAAGGAAAAAACAGAAAAAGAATTCGCTGATTGCCTTGCCTGGCTCTTATCAATCGGCTCACTCCTCGATATCGATGCTGAAGAAACGATGAAAAAATATGCTAACGGATGTCCGAAATGCGGTAAAACACCGTGCATTTGTAGAGAAGATGGGTAAGAATTTGGATGCGGGATTAGAAGATTGATGATGGGTTTGGGTATAGATGGTCTAAAAACGGTTGCGGTTCGCGGTTGTTTTCTCAATCTATTTATCCTCGCCCTTTCTAAGGGAGAGGATAAAGGTGAGGGTTAACTTTTGGGAAAGCACATAGTCACACGAGCACGTAAACTTCGGCAAAATATGACTGATGCCGAAAGAAAGATGTGGTATAAATTAAGAAATAGACAACTCATTAACCTCAAATTTCGCCGGCAGGCCCCTTTTGGACCCTATTTCCTCGATTTCTATTGCCCTCAAAAACAGATAGCCATTGAAATTGATGGTGGTCAGCATTACTCTATAAAAGGTTGTTATCGAGACAAGATACGTGAAAAATATCTAAAAAAATCTGGATTGCGTATTCTCAGATATTCAAACAGTGATATTTTAAATAATTTGGATGGAGTATTACATGATATTCTCAGACAGTTACAGATTAACAACTCCTCACCCTATCCCTCTCCTCAAAGAGGAGAGGGTATTTTATTAAGCAAGGGGGTAGTATAATCTTCATTGTAGTTGCACTGATGGTTGCTATTGCACCACCAACAGATGTGTACGCCTCTGATACGCCTGACGATGGTGGTGGCGTAGTTACTATTCAATGGCAATTATCTCCAGACGATGCGTATCTTGATGGATACGAAATATATCGCAGTGAAGATAATGTTGACTATGAAAGGGTGGGTTTTATTGGAAAAGGTCGCACAATGTACGAAGATGAAACTGAAGATGGTACAAACTATTTTTACAAAATTGCGGCACTCATAGATACGATGAAAGTTTACTCTGAAACCTCAAAACCGGTAATGAGCAGTGCTCAGTGGATTGATCGGAACAAAATCAACATTATTATAGCAATTATAATATTCGGTGCTTTCATTCTTTACTTTACCTATCATGCACGAAAAGGTAAGGAGCTCTATATAAGGAAAATCGCTGGGTTGCAGGCAATTGATGATGCAATAGGACGCGCCACAGAAATGGGTAAACCGATTTTATACTGTCCTGGGATCGGTTATATGGAGGATATTGCCACCATCGCCTCACTGAGCATTCTCGGTGAGGTTGCAAAGAAATGTGCTCAATATGACACCAAACTCATCAACCCACATGTTGAACCGATTGTCTATACTGTAGCGCGAGAAATCGTCAAAGAAGCATATACACAGGCTGGCAGACCAGACGCCTTTGATCCGGACAGTGTCTATTTTATTACTGATTTACAGTTTGCTTATGCTGCAGCAGTCGATGGCATAATGGTACGTGAAAGACCAGCAACAAATTTTCTCATTGGGTGGTTCCGAGCAGAATCGTTGATTCTGGCAGAAACTGGTGCATCGACCGGAGCGATTCAAATTGCGGGCACCGATCAAGTATCGCAACTCCCATTTTTTGTTACGGCATGTGATTATACATTAATTGGTGAAGAACTCTACGCTGCCTCAGCATATATATCTAAAGAGCCAATACTCTTAGGTGCAATTAAAGGTGAAGACTCAGGAAAACTTGTAATTGTTGGTATATTAATTGCCGCTTCCATCATCGGTCTTCTCACAACACTTCCAATACTCAACCTTTTTAGATAGGAGGATAAAATGAAAAAAACCTTTCCTTTATTTCTTTTGTTTATTTTCGGCATTCTCGGCATTATACCATTTATTGTCCCTCATCCAATTGTTCAAGATACCAACAATTTTCTTCTCAATGTTTTTTTAAAAATTCTGGCTGCCTTTGCCCTTATTCTCGGTCTCGGCAGTCTTTTGCGGGTACATATGGATAAGATAAAACGCAAACGGCAAAATTGGCAATATTCCTGGGTATTGATAATTACTTTTATAATCACTTCAATTATTGGGCTGTTTGGCGGAGTCACTGGAGAAGGTATCTTACCAACAAGAATCGGTTCATTTTCATTTGACATCTGGACACTCTATTTCAATATTGAAGTGCCACTCGGTGCCACCATGTTTGCACTATTGGCATTTTTTATGGCATCAGCTGCGTATCGGGCATTTCGCGCTCGTTCTTCTGAAGCAACCCTACTTCTGGTTTCTGCATTTATAATAATGATTGGCGTATTGCCGCTCGGCGAGAGAATCTCTCATCATCTCCCATCGTTTACACAGTGGATTATGGATGTACCTAATGTTGCCGCTCAAAGAGGTATTCTGTTTGGTGTTGCTCTAGGTATGCTCGCTACTGCATTAAAGATAATTCTTGGAATTGAACGCTCCTGGCTCGGCGGCGGAGGTGGTGAATGAAAATAATTGATATATTAGCAAAAATCGATCGCCGTATCATCTATCTCATCCTATTGGTAGTGGTAATCTTACCGTTAATATTTCCCTCAGCACAATCAGTCAGGGTAATGCCACCCGTGGAAAAATTCTTCAATGCGGTGGACAACATTCCCGAAGAAAAAGCATTGATCATAGACTTTGATTATACTCCGCAGGATATGCCAGAACTCGAGCCCATGGCAATCGCCCTATTACGCCATGCTTTTAAGAAAAGAATTAAGGTGCTGGCATTGAGCCTCTATGTGCAACCGCTCGGCCTTGCCCAGAGGGCATTAACTCAGGTCACCGAAGAATTTAATAGCACCGCAGAGACCAGTGCTGATAGCATTATCTATGGAAGGGACTATGTATTTTTAGGTTGGCAAGTTGGACCAATTCTTGCCATGTTGAGTATGGGCGAAAGCATCACAAATTTCTATAATATCGATTATTATGGTAATCGAACTGATACCCTTTTATTAATGAAGCATATTAAAAATTACAACAATGTTGGCATTGTCGCTGCACTCAGCCCCAGTGATATTCCTCGATATTGGGTTGCTTATGCCCAGAATAGATTTGGTGTCGCAGTTGGTGCAGGCGTAACCTCGGTATCGGCATCAGAGTTTTATCCCTATTTGCAAACCGGTCAATTCTCAGGACTGATGATTGGCATGAAAGGCGCTGCAGAGTATGAAGAGATGGTTGAAAAAGAATTGAGTGTAGCAGGGAGAAGAAAGGCAAGTGAATCATTACCCTCAATAACGTACGCCCATCTGTTGATAATTGCCTTTATTATTATCGGCAATATTGGCCACTTTGTCAAAAGGAGGCAGAAATGAATATCTCGCTTGATCCCTGGATATGGATTAGTGCACTGTTGACTGTATCCATCTTCTCTTTTCTCTATAGAGATAACCCTTTCTATAGATTTGCCGAACATATCTTTGTCGGGGTTGCAAATGGCTGGGCAGTAACATTCTACTGGCACAATATTCTTGTTCCCTCGCTTTTTGACCCGCTGTTTCGTCGGGGACAACTTCTCTTAATCATTCCCTTTATCATCGGAATTCTCTATCTCACGCGTTTCATTCCAAGGGTTTCCTGGCTTGTACGAATTCCCATCGGCATTACTATGGGCTACTATGTCGGGGCATCTATACCGGCTGATGTCCAGGCATATATCATAAAACAAACTCAGGGAACGATTCTCACTTCTCAGAATTTCCAGGCGTGGAACGCAGGAAACATGGGTGTTGTTTGGTCAATTATTCTCTTTGTCGGTGTGATCTGCACGCTCTCTTATTTCTATTTTTCAAAGGAACATAAAGGCGTACTCGGTATAACATCACGAATTGGTATTATCTTTGTCATGATCGGATTTGGTGCGGCATTTGGTTATACGGTTATGGCACGAATCAGTCTTTTGATTGGAAGACTACAATTCCTCCTCGGAGATTGGTTAGGAGTAATTCACTAGCCCCGATTATTCATATTCATTTTTTCCAATTTTACTCAAAGACAATTATGAAACGGATTCTTATAGTGTCGAAATTTTGACACTCTGTTTTTCCCATGATTTACATTGCATCGGGATGTGGAATTTGCTTGCAACAATAATTTTGTGTGAATAATTGGGGAAAAAATAGTTCGTAGATAGTAAGTAGAAAATTATTTCAACATAACCCTCTTTACTTATCTTTTACCTCAGTTATAATAATATACAAAGCAGACTATATCACATTGTAATTTTATTAGAAAGGAGGAGTCATGGCGGTAATTTTATTAATTGGACTCATAGGCGTCGCACCTCCAACTCATGTGCGAGCCTATGATACTCCTGATGACGGTGGTGGTTCAATAATGGTCGAATGGCACCTATCTCAAGATGATGCAATTCTTGATGGGTATGAAATATACAGAAGCAATGATGGTGATGTTTATGAAAAGGTAGGTTTTATCGGAAGGAACCGTACAAGATACGAAGATAGCAATACAGAAGATGGTGAGAACTATTTCTATAAGGTTGTCGCCCTAAAAGATACACTAAAAATGTATTCTCAAGCGTCGCAACCTGTGATGAGTAGTCCTCAATGGTTCGATCTACCAAAATTAAATATTCTTATTGCATGTGTCATCTTCGGTGGTCTCATTTTGTACTTTGTGTATCATGCCCGCAAGGGAAAAGAATTGTACATACGAAAGATCGCCGGTTTACAGGCAATCGATGATGCGGTGGGCCGTGCCACCGAAATGGGTAAACCGATTTTGTATACTACTGGAACCGGTCTCATTGGAGACATTGCTACTATTGCCTCACTCAATATCCTTGGCGAGATTGCAAAAAAGTGTGCTCGATATGACACACAACTTATTAATCCGCATCTTGATCCAATTGTCTATACTGTAGCGAGAGAAGTTGTTAAAGAATCCTACACGCAAGTTGGTAGACCCGATGCCTTTGACCCTGATAGTGTCTATTTTATTACTGATCTGCAGTTTGCCTATGCAGCAGCAGTCAGCGGCATTATGGTGAGAGAAAAACCTGCGACCAATTTTTTAATTGGTTGGTTTATGGCAGAGTCATTAATCTTGGCTGAAACAGGTGCATCGACTGGTGCAATTCAGATTGCGGGTACTGATAGGGTGCCACAGCTACCATTCTTTATCACCGCCTGTGATTACACCTTGATTGGTGAAGAACTTTATGCCGCATCTGCGTATATTTCTAAGGAACCGCTCCTTTTAGGTGCAATAAAAGGTGAAGATTTAGGGAAACTCATCATTGGTGCAGCCCTAATTGCTGGTTCGATAATCGGTCTCTTAACTAAATTACCAATCCTGAATCTATTTAAGTAGGGGGAGAAATGAAAAAAGGATTACCATTAATTCTTGTATTTATCTGCGGTATTCTTGGTATCATACAATACTTTGCCCCTCATCCAGTTGTCCAGGATACTGATAATTTCTTTCGTAATAATCTTTTAAAAATTCTAGCAGCATTTGCCCTCGTCCTTGGTCTCGGTAGCTTACTAAAGGTACACATGGATAAGATAAAGCGCAAACGCGAGAACTGGCAATATTCATGGGTGTTAATCATCGTCTTTATCATTACTTCAATTATTGGTCTCTTTGGCGGTGTCACAGGAGAAGGTCCTCTGCCCACACGTATTGGTTCCTTCAGTTTTGATAATCAAACTATTTACGATAATGTTATTGTACCGCTCGGTTCAACCATGTTTGCATTACTCGCCTTTTTCATGGCATCGGCTGCGTATCGTGCATTCCGCGCCCGTTCTACTGAGGCAACCTTACTCTTAGCCTCAGCATTTATCGTTATGCTCGGTGTCTTACCGCTTGGTGATAGAATATCGCCTCACCTTCCGTCATTCGCACAGTGGATTATGGATGTACCGAATGTTGCTGGTCAGAGGGGTATTCTCATCGGTGTTGCCTTTGGTATACTTGCAACTGCACTCAAGATAATTTTGGGCATAGAGCGGTCATGGCTTGGTGGAGGTGGTGAATGAAGATAATCGATAGATTGACGAAAATCGACCGTCGTATCATATACCTCATTCTCATAGTAGTGGTTGCTTTGCCATTGATAGTACCGTCAGTAGAAAAGGTACGGGTCATGGCTCCAGTAGAAAAACTCTTCAATGCAATAGAAAATATCCCTGAAGAAAAGGCATTGATCATTGATTTTGATTATGCACCGCAGACCGCACCTGAACTCGATCCAATGGGATTCGCGCTGCTGCGCCACGTCTTTAAGACACGAGTAAAGCTGATTGTAATTAGCCTCTATGTTCAACCACTCGGTCTTGCCCAGAAGGCATTAACCGAGGTCATCGAAGAATACAATAGCGAAGCACAAACGCACGAAGACAGTATTGTCTACGGTCGTGACTATGTATTTCTGGGCTGGGTACCACCACCGATTATTCCAATCCTTGGGATGGGTGAGAGTATCACAAATGTGTATCAAGTTGATTACTACGGCAACAGGACTGATACCTTAGAATTAATGCGCTCTATTAAGAATTACAATGACGTTGGACTTCTTATCTCGCTCAGTGGTGGCAATCCGCCTAAATGGTGGGTACAATTTGCCCAGAGTAAATTTGGCTTACCAATTGGTGCTGGAGTTACTGCAGTATCTGCCTCAGAGTTCTATCCGTATCTCCAGTCTGGTCAATTTTCTGGATTGATGATAGGAATGAAAGGTGCTGCAGAGTATGAAGAGATAATTGAAAGAGAATTAAACATCAAAAGGGAGCGGAAGGCGAGTGAAGCACTCCCATCACTGACCTATGCACACCTCGTAATCATTGTCTTCATTGTTATCGGTAATATTGGTTACCTCATCAAAAGGAGGTCAAAATGAATCTCTCACCTGAACCCTGGATATGGATCAGTGCACTCATGAGCCTCGCAATATTCTCATTTTTGTACAGAGATAATCCATTTTACCGGTTTGCCGAGCATATTTTTGTTGGTGCGGCAAATGGGTGGGCAGTGACCTTCTACTGGCATAATGTTCTTGCACCGTCTCTTTTTGATCCTCTGTTTCGTCAGGGAAGACTGTTTTTCATAATTCCATTAGTCATCGGATGCCTCTACTTCACACGCTTTATTCCAAAAATATCGTGGCTCGTCCGCATTCCTATTGGTATCTCGTTAGGTTATAGTATGGGCACTTCGATCCCCTCTAATGTCCAGGCATTCATCATCAAACAAATTCAAGGAACACTGCTCACGTCTCAGAATTTTCAGGCATGGAATGCTGGAAGCATGGGTATTGTCTGGTCGATAATCCTCTTTATTGGTGTTTTCTGTACACTCGCTTATTTCTTCTTTTCACGTGAACATAGAGGCGTCCTCGGTGTCGCTTCACGAATTGGTGTTATCTTTATCATGATCGGATTTGGTGCTGCATTCGGCTACACCGTGATGGCACGAATCAGTCTATTGATCGGACGATTACAGTTCATCTTAGGACCGTGGCTCGGGATCATCGACTGAGACGAAGAGACTGGGTGACAAGGAGATAAAATTTAATCGTATTCGTTTTTCGTAATTCGTATTCGTAATAATAAAAGTCAATTGTAAATAGGGTTTAATCGTCTTTAATCGCCCTGAATTGCCTTAATTACTTTATTGTAAGATTTTAGACTGTATCATTATTCACCCCATTTTTTAAATTAATAAAACTCTTTACTTAGTTTTTACCACCATTATAATACTACGTTGCAAGAATGGTTGAGGGGTCAGGGTCAGGAAGCTGGAACAAGAACAGAGGAATGATTGAGATGAAAAAAACATGCATTTAGCTTATCCAGCACCTTAACCATAGACCATAAACTATTTATAAAGGAGGTCTTATAACCATAATTTTATTTATTGGGTTAATTGCCATTGCACCACCAACCGACGTTCAGGCATATGATACTCCGGATGATGGCGGCAGTTCAATCACAATCCAGTGGCAATTATCCCAGGATGATGCAATACTCGATGGTTATGAAATTTACCGCTGTGAGAACGAAGTTGATTTTGAGATGGTAGGTTTCATTGGTAAAGGCCGCACATCATATGAAGACGCAACAGAAGATGGTAAAGAATATTTTTATAAAGTGGCGGCATTAAAAGATACTAGCAGAATATTTTCACAGACCACTCTACCGGTACTGAGCAGCATTCAATGGTTTGATTCGGGAAGCACGGTACTATTTTTGGCGATGATTATTTTCAGTGTCATTATAATATTTTTCATAATGCAGGTACGAAAAAGAAAAAAATTATTCATCCGTAAGATTGCCGGATTGGATGCAGTTGATGATGCAGTGGGACGGGCAACTGAAATGGGCAAACCAGTATTGTATGTCATAGGGATCGGTACGATGAGCAATATTGCATCGATTGCATCAATTAATATTCTTGCAGAAGTCGCGAAAAAAACCGGTCAGTATGGTACACCACTCATTGTGCCCCATTCTGATCCGATTGTCTATACTGTGGCAAGAGAGACCGTCAAGGAATCATATGCATCCATTGGTAGGCCAGACCTTTTTGATTCGGACAAGGTTTTTTTTGTCACACAATCACAATTCGCATATGCAGCTGCTATTGATGGCATCATGGTTCGTGATAAACCAGCTGCCAATTTCTTAATCGGTTGGTTCAGGGCAGAATCGTTGATTATCGCCGAAACTGGTGCACTGAGTGGCGCAATACAAATTGCTGGCACAGATTCTGTAAGTCAGCTTCCCTTTTTTGTTACGGCTTGTGATTACACTATCATCGGCGAAGAGCTTTACGCTGCTTCGGCTTACCTTTCAAGAGAACCGATGCTCCTGAGTGCAATAAAAGGTGAAGACATCGGAAAAATTGTGATTCTTGCGGCACTTGGTATTGCGTCAATAATTGGTTTGTTAACGCGTTTTCCTATCCTGAATATTTTTAGCTAGAAAGGAGTAACAATGAAAAGACGGCTCCCCCTTATATTGGTTCTCATTTTTGGTATTGTTGGCATCATCCCCTATTATTCACAGCATCCAATTGTGCAAAACAGCGAGAGTTTTATAAGAACCGACCTCATCAGGATAATCGCGGCATTTGCTCTTGTCCTCGGTCTCGGCAGTCTGTTAAAGGTACATTTTGATAAAATCAAACGTAAGCGAGAAAACTGGCCATATTCGTATATCCTCATCGCCGGTTTCTTTGTAACCTCAATTATCGGATTGTTTGGTGGCAGAACTGGTGAGGGTATTCTTCCAACGAGTATTGGTTCATTTACATTTCATACGCAGGTACTATTTGAGAATATTATCGTTCCCTTAGGGTCAACAATGTTCGCATTATTGGCATTTTTCATGGCGTCAGCATCATATCGAGCATTCAGGGCACGATCATTAGAAGCAACCCTGCTCCTTGTAACCGCCTTTATCGTCATGCTCGGTCTCCTGCCGCTTGGTGATAGAATCTCGCATCATCTGCCTTCATTTGTTCAGTGGATAATGAACATTCCTAATGTTGCTTCAAAGAGAGGTATTGGATTTGGTATTGCCCTCGGCAGTATTGCTACGGCACTGAAAATCATCCTTGGTATTGAACGGTCCTGGCTCGGCGGAGGTAAATAATGAAAATTTTCGAATATCTCGCAAAAATTGACCGACGTATTATCTACCTGATTCTCGCAATCGTTATTATTCTGCCATTTGTATTTCCCAAGCCACAAAAGGTCCGGGTAATGGAACCCGCACAAAAGCTCTTTTATGCAGTCGATTCTATCCCTGAAGACAAAATCTTGATGATTGACTTCGACTACGACCCCCAGACACAACCAGAAAATGAACCAATGGCAATAGCACTCTTGCGACATGCATTCATAAAACGCATCAGGGTTGCGGCACTTTCGCTCTATGTCCAGCCACTTGGTCTTGCCAAAAAAGCATTGGATCAGGTATCTGAAGAATTCAATTCCCGGGCACAGACCAATGCTGACAGCATTATCTACGGACGTGATTATGTATTGCTCGGCTGGCAGCCACCACCTATTGTGCCTCTTTTAGAAATGGGTATTAGCATTCCAGGTGTCTATACAACAGATTACTATGGTTACAGAACAGACTCACTGCCGGTTATGGAAGGTATAAAGAACTTCAACAATGTCGGGATCCTCGTTTCGGTAAGTGGTGGCAGTGCGCCCCTGTGGTGGGTTGCTTATTCACAAACGAGATACGGTGTAGCAGTTGGTGCTGGTCTTACCGCAGTGAGTGCTTCAGATTACTTCATCTATTTTCAAACCGGACAGTTTTCTGGACTCATGGTCGGCATGAAGGGCGCAGCAGAATATGAAGAAATGGTTGCATCAGAATTGAAGGTATCGGGAAAGCGCAAGGCAAGTGAGGCATTAGGTTCTCTCACCGCGGCACATCTTACCATTATGATATTCATTATCATTGGCAACTTGGGTTATTTCATGAGGAGGAAAAAATGAATATTTCATATGACTTCTGGATAATGGTAAGTGCATTTCTCACCTTGTGCATATTTTCTTTTCTCTATAAGGACAATCCGTTTTACAAATTTGCCGAGCATCTTTTTGTTGGTGTTTCAAATGGCTATCTTGTGACAATCACGTGGCATGGTGTGCTGTGGCCTGAGGCATTAAAACCAGTACTCTTCCAAGGACAGTGGTGGCTCATCATTGCACTGATAATAGGAGCACTCTATTTCACAAGGTTTATTCCAAGAATATCATGGCTTATACGTGTTCCCATAGCCATCAGCATAGGGTACAGCACGGGCGCAGCAATTCCTGCGACTATTCAGGCTGACATCATCAGGCAAATCCAGGGCACAATTTTAACCTCTAAAAATTTTCAGACCTGGAATGCTGGTACGATGGGTATTGTCTGGTCAATTATTTTATTTATTGGTGTTGCCTGTACACTCTCCTATTTCTACTTTTCTAGAGAACATAAAGGTGTACTTGGTGTAACCTCAAGAATTGGGATTATTTTCATTATGATTGGATTTGGTGCAGCATTCGGTTATACAGTAATGGCGCGTATCAGTCTCTTTATTGGTCGATTACAATTTTTATTAGGAGACTGGTTAGGGATTATTAATTGAGATAAGGAGACACAGAGACTTCAAAATTTAATCGTATTCGTAATTCGTGCGCGTAATAATTTACATGTTGAGTGTGTTCTGACAAATACAAATGTAAACAAACAAAGAGGGCGGGACAAGCCCGCCCTTTTCTCTTAAAATCCGTGTCTAGCGAGTAACAACAAGCTTTCCTACATGGAATTCCTCTGCTGCCTTCACCAAGACAATATACACACCGTTCACAAGCCCTGAAGTATCCAAAGCGAGCGTGTGGATACCCCTCTCAAGATGACCATTAAATTCAGTAGCCACTAATCTCCCCGCAGCATCATATACTTGAAGACTCACATCACTCGACTTTAAAATAGTAAACGCAACACTACAGCCACCAGTCTTCGTTATCGTCGGCGTAATTGTCATCCCAATCTCAGAGAGCACCTCATCATCAACATACTCGACAATACCTGGTACTCGTATCGGTAATACCCTACCCCGTTCAAAATAGAGCGGCATGTTGTGTTGCGTACCACCATGGGTCCATACAGTGAATGCCCATAGAGTAATATACTCACCACCTGTCCACATTAATCGATGAGCCATCTCTATCGGAGGAGCATAGGTTGCAGGATTATCAATGAGACCAGTCAGAGGCCTCGTAACACGCCAGTCACGACCACCATTATATGATACATATCCACCAAGGTAGTCACCATCTTCCCAATCGACTGGAGGTGGATTAATTTCATAATTTGCTCTGAAACCAACAAGAATGACGTCGAGATTCGGCTCGTATGCAACATTCATACCACCATTTGAGTTTCGACCAACAGTTACTGTCCATGTTGTTCCTGCCCACGAATAATTACCATTGACGTAGGCATCGAGATTTATAATCTGCCAATTCCATGCTCCTGGACCACCTGGATCATCCGGATCTGGGTAGAATAAATTTGTGAATCCGCCTGCTTCTGAATCGTTGTGCACCATAACCGGAAAATTATTGCCGTCAAGATCTCTGCAAACTTCAACATCAAATTCATGCCACCACAGGTTTATATAACTGAGCGGATACACTGAATCTGGATCGCTCCAGGTAGCACCACTATCAGTTGTCTCTGTGTAGTATACTATCCTATTCACATGATCCTCTCCAGCATCATGATACACAAAAATACCATAGCCATCCTTACCCCACCTGAGATGACCAGCATCAATTAAACTATCTTCAACTGTCGCTGACATTAAGCTTGTATCAGTCCACGTATAACCACCATCAAATGATTCCCAATAGTATAGGTTGTTATTACCACCAGATAAATAACTCCAACCAGTTACTATAATGTGCTGGTTATTTTCTGGATCAACAGCAGGGCACGGCATCCATGGAAATATGTCATCTGACAATAGTACTGGTACTGAGAATGATGGAAGCGACGGCACATTCTCATCGAGCATACAGTACAGAGGACATGTCGCATAGCCATACGGTGCTTCCATCCACGCAAAGAAGGTATTCCCTTGGGATTCGTGGAAATTCTCACAACCGTCAATGCCTGAATAGGCCCTTCGGAACGGCGGTGTTGTTACGGCAATCGGACCATACGCATTCCAGGTTTGTCCCATATCGAGTGAATAGGTAATCGTAATCCCATCAAATGGCGTATCAGCGTTATACGGTTCATACTGTGAACCATAGAGTACAGCAATCGTACCATCTGAACTTACCACAATATTCTTTCCTGCTGGACCGAGTATTGATCTGCTGTCACCCACAACACCAATCTGAACTCCTCTACCTTGAGATGGCGCTCTTACGAGGTTTTCAGGCGCTACAGTACCTTCGCGTGGCATAGGATATCGTACACTACCACTGCTTGCCATACACAGACCAACCATTACCATAAGAATAATCGCGCATTTCTTCATGGTATTCCTCCTCCTAATGATCTGTTCATATAGCTGATAACACACTGTTGTATGTGTTTGTCTCCTCACCTCCTTTACTATTGCCCTCTCTTATAAGGTATAGGATTTCAATCCTATACCTTAAAATATTTACTCCTCTGCGGACACAATTATTATAATGGATTTGTCAAAATTGTCAAATAAAAACTGCGAGAAGACCTGAAAAAGTATCAATCGCTCACTCAATTTCTGACTTTTTCAGAAATCTCGTTACTAGCACAAAAAGAGGGCGGGACAAGCCCGCCCTTTCTCTTAAGATCCGTGTCTACCGAGTAACAACAACCTTTCCTACATGGAATTCCTCTGCAGCCTTCACCAAGACAATATACACACCGTTCGCAAGCCCTGAAGTATTTAAAGCGATCGTGTGAATACCCCTATCAAGATGGCCATTAAATGCAGTAGTCACTAATCTTCCCGTAGCATCATACACTTGAAGACTCACATCACTCGACTTCGTAATGGTAAACGCGACACTACAGTCACCAGTCCTCGTAATCGTCGGCGTAATTGTCATCCCAATCTCAGAGAGCACATCATCATCAACATATTCGACAACACCTGGTACCCAATCAGTCGGGTCTATCGGCAATACCACACCCAACTCAAAAAAGAGCGGCATATCTTGTTGAGTGCCACCACCGCACCATACAGTAGCGCAATAGATATCA